>CAADIN010000017.1_pt1 | contig 133871 bp, 127 predicted proteins | sample 2381431 | NCBI WGS metagenome assembly CAADIN01 (sample SAMEA5147528, study PRJEB30075) | plant metagenome | biome: Evergreen rainforest; feature: Forest; material: Leaf | place: Madagascar | collected 2016-11
CTTCGCGCCGATGATAGTGGACGGACGTCTGTGAAAGTAGGTCATTGTCAGGCTCTTATCCCCAAAACCCCATCCGGAACACCGGATGGGGTTTTGCTTTTGGGCGCGCAGATCTCGTGCCCGAACAGATTCAGTGTTCCCGGCCCAGGCTTACAATGTCCGGGACTAGCGTGTTCCGGCCTTGTGGCCAAGGTGGAACACGGCGGAACCCATGGATCCCTCCCACTCTCAAGATGATTTGCCTTCGGCTGCGCGTGGCGCCGCCGATCCTGCCTGCTCGGCGGTGACGCCTGCGACGGCGGGGCAAGGCAAGGTGCCGCCGCAAGATCCGCCGGACGTGGCAACCACGCATCGCCTGGTGCCTGAAAGCCGGCTGGCACGCGCGTGTTATCTGGTGCTGGGCTTTCTTTTCATCGGCCTGGGCCTGATTGGCGCGGTATTGCCGGTGATGCCGACGACGATCTTCCTGATCCTGGCTGCGTGGTGCATGGCGCGTTCGTCGCCGCGCATGGAGGCGTGGCTGCTGAGTCACCCCACCTTTGGGCCGACGCTGCGCGATTGGCAGCGCAATGGCGCGATCAGCCGCAAGGGCAAGGCGCTGGCTTGCACAGGCATGACGGCGGGGTATGTGATCTTCTGGCTGAGTGTGCGGCCGCAATGGCCGCTTGCCACGGTGGTGGGCGTGTTCATGGCTGCCTGCGCGGCGTACGTGTTGAGCCGGCCGGCGCCGCCTGTCTGAGCGCAACGCCGGCAGTCAACCCTGAAAATGAAAAGGCAGCGCCGGGGAGCTGCCTTTTTCATGGCACCCGCTGCATCAAGCGCGGTAGCGTTCGATGAGCGTGGCGGTGCGCTCGATGGCCTGGACGGCAGCCTGGTGGTTCTGCGAGAAGTTCAGGCGAATGCTGTCGGCCGAGTGGGGACTGAACTCGGTGCCCGGCGTCACGATGACGCCGGCCTGCTGGCGCAGCAGGCGCACGAAATCGAGCGGCGGGACGCTGAGCTTGGGCAGGCGCGGGAACAGATAGCTGCCGGCCTGAGGCGTGCGGGCGGCCACGCCTTCGATGCCGCGCAACACTTTCAGCAGGTCATCGCGGATGGCCTGGTGCTGGGCGATGCGCGTGTCCATGTAGCCCTTGGGCTCTTCGAACCAGGTGGTGAGCACGGCCTGGCAGTAGCCCGGCGCGCGCAAGGATACGATGGCCTGCAGCTTTTCCATGCGGTCGATGAGTCGGGCGGCGCCGAAGGCCACGCCCAGGCGATAGCCGCTGAGCGACTCGGTCTTGGACGGTCCCATGATGGTGATGAGATTGTCCGGATTCATGGCGGTCGCGCGCAGGTGGGTGTATTCGGTGCCCGTGTAGCGCAGGCGGGAATACAACTGGTCCGCGATGACCGTGGCGCCGTATTGGTTGGCCAGCGCGGCGATCTGCTCGATCTCTTCCTTGCTGTAGACCACGCCGGCGGGGTTGTTGGGATTGGAGAACAGGAAGGTCTTGGCCCCCGATTTGAAGGCGGCTTCGAGCTGGCCGAGGTCCAGGCCGGCACGCACGTCGTTGCCCAGGTAGTCCATGTCGACGGGCACGATTTCCGCGCCCAGGAATTCGACGAGCTTGCGATTGGCGAAGTAGTCGGGGCGCACGATGGCGACCTTGTCGCCTGCGGTGACGGTGGCCGCGATCGCCAGGAACAGCGCGCCCTGCGTGCCCGGGGTGATGATGAGTTCGCGGTCGCCGGAGACCGGCGCGCCGGTGAAGGTGCTCAGGTGGGCCGCCACGCGTTCGCGCAGGGCGGCGCCGCCGCGGTATTCGGTGTAGGCCTGTTCGCCGCCGCGATGGACGCCATCGACGAAGGCCTCCAGCGAGCCCGGCGTGGGCGCGAAGGCGGAGTCGTTGACGTCGCCGTGCGAGAAGTCGACGGGCGTGCCGGGCAGGTTCTCACCCTTGGCTTGCGGTTGGCTGCCCTCCGCGCGCAGGCGGACCTCCTGGCCGGGTGCGTTGTCGGTGGAAAGCCTGGCGAATTTCTGTTCGATTGCGTTCATGGTTTCCTTTTGTCTCCTTGTGCCGCCCGGGCGTGGGCGCTGGTGGTCTGGCCGAATCGCTGCGCGGTGTGACACCGCGCGGCGGGTGCGTGGGCAATCAGCCCGACGCGGACGTGCGCGACGCGATCCAGGTCTCCAGGTAATGGATACCCGCGCCGCCTTCGCAGAACACCGGGTCCGTCAACAGGTCCCGATGCAAGGCGATGTTGGTGTCGATACCCGCGACCACGGTCTCCCGCAAGGCCACGCGCATGCGTGCAAGGGCTTGTTCACGCGTGTCTCCATACGCGATGAACTTGCCGATCATTGAATCATAGTGAGGGGGGACGATGTAACCCGGGTAGGCATGCGAGTCGACGCGGATGCCTGGTCCGCCGGGCGCGATCCATTCCGTGATGCGGCCGGGCGAGGGCAGGAAGCTGCGTGGGTTCTCGGCATTGATGCGGCATTCGATGGCGTGGCCGCGTCGCTGGATGGCGGACTGTGGCCAGGGCAGGGTTTCGCCGGCGGCGACGCGGATCTGCATCTGGACGAGGTCGATGCCGGTGGTGAGCTCGGTGACCGGGTGCTCCACCTGCAGGCGCGTGTTCATCTCGATGAAGTAGAACTGGCCGTCCTCGTACAGGAACTCGAAGGTGCCGGCGCCGCGGTAGCCGAGCGTGCGGCAGGCTTGCGCGCAGCGCTCGCCGATGGCGGCGACAGCGCCCTCGGGCAGGCCCGGCGCCGGGGATTCCTCGATGACTTTCTGGTGGCGGCGCTGCATGGAGCAGTCGCGTTCGCCCAGCCAGACGGCGTTGCCGTGCGTGTCGGCCAGCACCTGGATCTCGATGTGGCGCGGCCGTTGCAGGAAGCGCTCCATGTAGAGCGCCGGGTTGCCGAAGGCGGCCGCTGCTTCCGCGCGGGTGGTCTCGACAGCGGCCAGCAGCGCGGTTTCGGCCTCCACGACGCGCATGCCGCGGCCGCCGCCGCCGCCAGCGGCCTTGACGATCAGGGGGTAGCCGATCTTGCGGGCGGCGGCCAGGATGGCTTGCGGGTCATCGGGCAGTTCGCCTTCGGTGCCGGGCACGCAAGGCACGCCGGCAGTCAGCATGGCCTGCTTGGCCTGGACCTTGTCGCCCATTGTCCGGATGGCGGCGGCGGTGGGACCGATGAAGGCCAGGCCCGCGGCCTCGACGGCATCGGCGAAGCCGGCGTTCTCGCTGAGAAATCCGTAGCCAGGATGCACGGCCTGTGCGCCGGTCAGGCGGGCGGCGGCAAGAATGGCTGGAACGTTCAGGTAGCTGCGGGCGGATGGGGCGGGGCCGATGCAGAGGGCTTCGTCGGCGTGCCGGACATAGGCAGCATCGCGGTCGGCCTCGGAGTGCACGATCACGGTCTGGATGCCCAGTTCGTGGCAGGCGCGCTGGATGCGTTGCGCGATCTCGCCGCGATTGGCGATGAGGATCTTACGAAACACCACGTGTCTCCTCGAGGGTCAGGACGAACAGGGGCTGGCCGGCTTCGATCATCTGGCCGTTTTCGCACAGGATCTGCGCGACGCTGCCGGCGTGCTCCGCTGGCAGCTCGTTGAGCATCTTCATCGCCTCGAGCACGCACAGGGGCGTGCCGATCTCGACGCGGCTGCCCACGCTGACCAGGGCATCGGCGCCGGGGCGGGCCGCGCGGTAGAAGGTGCCGGACATGGGCGAGAGGACGGTGTGCGTCTGCGAGGCGGAGGCTGCCGCGGCACGCGCCTGGGGCAGGGCCGCGCGGGCGCCTGCGGCCTGCTCTTCGACCGCCGTGCTTGCGGTGGCGGGCGGCGACGCGAACGTGAAGAGCGCCATGCCGTAGTCGGCCAACTGGCCGTCGTGGCCCAGCACCCTGTCGATCGTGCCGGCTTGCGGAGCAAGGACGGGCGTGAGCGTGTCCTCGAGTTCGAGCAAGGCCAGCAGCTGGCCTTGTTCCACCTTGTCGCCGGGCTGGATGGCTTGGGTCAATTGCGCGTCGTGGCTCAGCCGCAGCAGGCCCAGCCCTTCGCTGCGGACGGTGACGGCTGGCGCGGCGGCGGGAGCAGGGTTGTGCGCGGGCGTTGCGCCGGCAGCCGTATCGAGCGGCAGGCGCAGGTGCGCCACGCAATCGGACACGCCTATTTCCAGCCGTTCCACGCCAAGGCGGCGCAACTGGCTGGCGAGGTCCTGGATGAGAGAGGCGTCGATCATGCGGCCTCCGTTCAGCGCACCGTGCCCAGCGCGCCCAGGGCGCGGCGGATCATGTCCTCGACGACGGGCTGGGCGCGCGCGGCCAGGTCTGGGCGATAGCCGTAGGGCTCGTCTTCGTCCATGTAGAGGCACTGGGCCATTTCCAGCTGGACGGCATGCACGCCGTCTTTCGGCTGGCCGTAATGCCGGGTGATGTGGCCGCCCTTGAAGCGGCCATCCGCCACCCAGGTGTAGCCGCTGTCGCTGGCCGCGGCGATGGCGGCGTCGCGCAGTGCCGGCGCGCAGGCCGCGCCGCTGTAGGTGCCGATGTTGAGGTCGGGCAACTGGCCGTCGAAGAGACGGGGCAGCACGCTGGCAATGGAGTGGGCTTCCCACAGCAGCACCTGGCTGTGTTGCTGGCGCAGGCGATCCAGCTCGGCGCGCAGGGCATCGTGGTAGGGCACCCAGTAGTGCGCGACGCGTTCGGCGGTCTCGGCGTCGTCGGGCGCCTGGCCGTCGGCATAGATCGGTTCGCCGCGGAAGGTTTCCGTGGGGCACAGGCCCGTGGTCGTCTGGCCCGCATACAGGCTGCTGCCGTCGCGCGGGCGGTTCATGTCGATGACGTAGCGCGAGTAGTTGGCCTGCAGGATCGAGGCGCCCATGGCACGCGCGAAATCGTAGAGCCGCGACAGGTGCCAGTCGGTGTCGGTGAGCTTGCGGGCGGCGGGCGTCATGCGCTGGGCCAGCGCCTCGGGCAGGCATTCGCCGCCATGGGGGATGGAGATGAGCAGGGGCAACGTGCCCTGTTCCAGGGTGATGATGGGGCGTGTCATGCGTGGTCCTCGCGAACGGGCAGGGATGAGAGCTGGCGGCGGCGGTCCCACACTTCAGGGCGCACCATGTGCGCGGGGCGCTGGCCGTTCAGCACGGCGATGATCTGTTCGGCGCACTGGCTGGCCGTGGCATGCAGGGCCTCCTGCGAAGAGCCTGCCACGTGCGGCGTGAGCACGACGTTGGGCAGGCCGGCCAGCGGCGAGTCGGCCGTCAGCGGTTCCTGCTCGAAGACGTCCAGGCCGGCGCCGAAGAGGCGGCCATTGCGCAGCGCCTCGACCAGCGCGACCTCGTCGATGAGGCCGCCGCGCGAGGTGTTGACGACGATGGCGCCGGGTTTCATCTGTGAGATGGTAGCGGCATTGAGCATGTGTTGCGTGTCCGCGCGCAAGGGCCGGTGCAGCGCGACGACGTCCGAGGCCTGCAGCAGCGCCTCCAGGCTGTCGACGCGCGTGACGCCCTCGCCCAGGGTTTCGTCCGCGGGCAGGCTGGGTGACCAGACCAGGATCCGCATGCCAAGCCCGCGCGAGGCCATTTCACTGAGGATGCGGCCGGTGCGGCCCAGGCCCGCGATGCCCAGCGTCTTGCCATGGAGCGAGAGCATGGGCTGTTCGTATTTGAAGCGCCAGTGGCCGCGGCGCGTGGCGGCGTCGGCCTGCGCGGCCTGGTGGGCGGTGGCGAGCATCAGGGTGAGCGCGTGCTCGGCGACCGCGCGGACGTTGGCGTCGGGCGTATAGACGACGGGCACGCCGAGTTCGGTGGCGCGCGCCACGTCGATCTTGTCGGTGCCGGTGCCGTGGTTGGCAATGACGCAGAGGCCGGGTGCGGCGTCGATGAGGTCGGCGGGCAGGCTGTCGCGCACCAGCACGGCGTTGGCATGGGCCATGACGCTGCGCACGGAAGCGAGGTCGGGGCCGGGCGCCTGGATGACGTCGATGCCGGCGGCGCCGAGCAGTTGCGCGCCGACGGGGTGTATCGGTTGGGCGATGACGCAGGTGGGCATGGGCGTTGAGTCTCGGAAAGTCGGAGGTCGGGTGTCAGGACGCGATGGGCGCGCCGGCGCGTACGATGCCTGCGCGCAGGCCCAGGACCTGGCCCAGGACGCGGGTGGCGGCGGTGAAGTCGCGCATGTCCAGCGCCTCGTCCGGGTTGTGGCTGCCGTGGGCATTGCGCACGAAGAGCATCGCGGTGGGCACGCCCTGGTTCGAGAACGTGGCCGCGTCGTGGCCGGCGCCGCTGGGCATGCTGCGCCACGGGGCGCCGATGGCATCGGCGGCCGCGTGCAGGGCCGCCTGCAGGCGCTCGTCCATGATGGCGGGCTGGCTGCCCGAGGTGGCGCCCCAGTCGAAGCGCACGCCGTGCGCAGCCTCCAGTTCGGCCGCGATGCCTTGGACGTGCGCATCCATCTGGCGCAGGCTGTTGGTGTCGCGCGAGCGGATGTCCACGCAGAAGCTGACCTGGCCGGGCACCTTGCTGAAGTCGGCCTGCTGGGCGTCGGTGTAGACCTGGCCGAAGGTGAGCGTGAGCTCGTGGCCGGCTGCTTCCATGTCACGCCAGGCATCCTGCAGGCGCGCGATGAGCGTGGCCAGCGCCACCACGGCGTCGCTGCGGTGGCCGCGCGGCGCGGCGCCGGAGTGGGCGTAGCGCCCGAGGACCTGCGCCTGGCGATAGCGGTGGCTGCCGCAGATGCCCGTGACCACGCCGAGCGTGTCGCCTTCGCCGATGAGCACGGGGCCTTGTTCGATGTGCAGTTCCACGAAGCAGTCGAGCGCCTCGGGGCGCAGCGCGGCCTCGCCGCGCGCGACGGCTTGCGGGTTGCCGCCCAGGGTGGCGAGGTGGTCCGACAGGGCGCGTTGGGTGTCGGCCCGTGGGGCTGCCAGCGCGGCGGCGTCCAGCAGGCCGAAGGCGGCCTTGCTGCCCACGTAGGACACGGGGAACCACGCGCTTTCCTCCGCGCGCACGCCCATGACGGTGACGTCGCATGCCGGGCGGACGCCTGCGCGCACCCAGCCGGCCAGCACGGCCATGCCGGCCACCACGCCGGCCGCCCCGTCGTAGTTGCCGCCGCGCGGCACGGAGTCCAGGTGGGAGCCCGTCATGACGGCGGGCGCCTGGCGGTCCCGGCCGGGCAGGGTCAGATAGAGGTTGAGGGCGGCATCGCGCCGGATTTCCAGGCCCAGGTCGCGCGCGGTCTGCGCCAGCAGGTCGTGCGCGGCCTGTTCGCCGGGACCATAGGTGTCACGGGTGATGCCCACGCCGTCGAAGCTGTCCGCGCGCAGTTGCGCGAAGAGGCTTTCGGCCAGGGCCATATCGGGTTCCATCATCGTCATGCGGGGCTCAGCGCCCTCTCGTTGTCCTGGGTGAATGTCTCCACGGCCGCGCCAGGATCCCAGTCGCGGCCGGGGACGGCGGCGATGAGCTGGCGCGTGTACGGGTGCTGCGGGGCGTCGAAGATCTGGGCGGGCGGGCCTTGTTCCACGACCTTGCCCTGGTGCATGACCAGGATGTGGTCGCAGATCTGCGCCGCGACGCGCAGGTCGTGGGTGATGAAGATGAGCGCCAGGTCCAGGCGCTGCTGCACGTCGTGCAGCAGCTTGAGCACCTGCGCCTGCACCGACACGTCCAGCGCCGAGACGGACTCGTCGGCCACGATCAGGCGCGGGTCCATGGCCAGCGCGCGGGCGATGCCGATGCGCTGGCGCTGGCCGCCGGAGAACTCGCCGGGGTAGCGGTCGAAGGCCGAGGGGTCCAGCTCGACGAGCTTCAGCAGTTCGCGCGCGCGGCTTTCGGCCTGCTCGCGCGGCACGCCGTTGGCGCGCGGGCCGTCGCACAGGATGCGGCCCACGGTGTGGCGCGGGTTGAGCGAGGCGAAGGGGTCCTGGAAGATCATCTGGATGTGGCGGCGGTGCTGGCGGAACTGCGCTTCGGGCATCGGCGCGATGTCGGTGCCGTCGAAAACCATCTGGCCGCCGTCGATGTCGATGAGCTTCAAAAGGCATTTGCCGATGGTCGATTTGCCCGAGCCCGATTCCCCCACGATGCCCACGGTCTCGCCACGGCGGATGCTGAAGCTCACGTCGTTGACCGCATGCACTTCGCGCTTCTTCTGGAACAGGCCGCCGCCAGTGGCGTAGGTCTTGTTCAGGTTCTCCACGCGCAGTACCGGATAACCCTCGGGTTCGGGACGGCCGGCGTCGCCCGCGCGCTGGCGCGGCACGGCGGCGATCAGTCGCTGGGTGTAAGGATGGCGCGGACGATTCAGCACTTCATCGGCCGTGCCCTGTTCCACCAGGATGCCTTTCTCCATGACCGCCACGCGGTCGGCGATCTGGGCCACGACGCCGAAGTCGTGCGTGACGAACATCACGCCCATGCCTTTCTCTTTCTGGATGCGGGCGATGAGCGCCAGGATCTGGGCCTGGGTGGTGACGTCCAGCGCGGTGGTGGGCTCGTCGGCGATCAGCAGTTGCGGTTCCAGCGCGAGCGCCATCGCGATCATGACGCGCTGGCGCTGGCCGCCCGACAGGCGGAAGGGATAGGCGTGGCGCAGCGTGGCGGGGTCGGGCAGGCCGACGAACTGCAGCAGCTCCAGCACCCGCTGCTCGCGCGCCTCGCCCGGATAGGCGTTGTGCACCTGCATGACCTCGGCGATCTGTTCGCCCACGGTCTGCAGGGGGTTGAGCGCCGAGAGCGGCTCCTGGAAGATCATGGCCATGTCACGCCCGCGCATGGCGCGCAGTTCGTGTTCGGGTCGCGTCAGCAGGTCCTTGCCCTTGAGCAGGATCTGGCCGCCCTCGGGCTGCAGGTAGTCGGGTAGCAGGCCCATGATGGCGTTGGCGCTCATGGACTTGCCCGAACCGGACTCGCCCACGATGCACAGGATCTCGCCCGCGCGGATGTCGTAGGACACGTCCTTGACGGCGTGCGCGCGGTCGCCGCCCTTGGGCAGGGCGATGCTGAGATTGCGCACGGACAGCAGCGCGGGCTGGGCGGCTGCGGGCTGGGTGGTGGCGTTGTCTTGGGTCATGCTGTCACGCTCCACGCTTGCGAAGTTGCGGGTTGAGGGCGTCGTTCAAGCCCTCGCCGATCAGGTTGATGGCCAGCACGGTGAGCATGATGGCCATGCCGGGCCACAGGCTCATCCACTGCGACTCGCGCAGCATGGTGCGGGCCGCGCCGATCATGTAGCCCCAGCTCATCAGGTTGCGGTCGCCCAGGCCCAGGAAGGACAGCGCGGATTCGGTCAGGATGGCGGTGGCCGTCATGAGCGAGGCGGTGACGATGATGGGCGAGGCCGTGTTGGGCAGGATCTGCGTGAGGATGATGCGGCTGGGGCGCTGGCCGATGACGACGGCCGCTTGCACGAATTCACGCGTCTTGAGGGACATGAATTCCGAGCGAACCAGGCGCGCGACAGGCGGCCAGGACACCATCGCGATGGCGCCGACGATGGAGTAGAGCGAGGGCTTGAAGATGGCCACGAGCACCATCGCCATGGCCAGTTGGGGCACGGTCTGGAAGAACTCGGTGGCGCGCATCAGCACGTCGTCGACCCACTTGCCGTAGTAGCCGGCCAGCGCGCCCACCAGGATGCCGACGAACACCGCGACCAGGGTGGAAATGACGCCGATCATGAGCGAGACGCGGGCGCCGTGCGCGAGGCCGGCGGCGATGTCGCGGCCCAGCATGTCGGTGCCCAGCGGATAGGCCGGATCGGTGAAGGGTTCGATGAGGGGCTGGGCCACCATCATCCACGGCGAGCCTTCGTACCAGAAACTGGCGAAGCAGCCGGTGAGGATGACGGCGAGCAACAGCACGGCGCCCAGGGCGGCCCCGCGGTTGGAGAGGAATCGTTTCAGGAAGGTCATGTGTGTGTCTCTCTCTCAGCTGCCCTGGATGCGCGGGTCGACAAAGCGGTAGATCAGGTCGGTGAGCAGGTTGAAGAGCACCACCATGGTCGAGGTCACCAGGAACACCCCCAGCAGCAATTGATAGTCGCGCTGCATCAGGGCATCGAACATCAGGCGGCCGATGCCGGGCCAGCCGAACACGGTTTCCGTGAGCACCGCGCCGCCGGCCATCTGGCCGAGCTGGATGCCCGCGAACGTCACGACCGGCAGCAGGGCGTTGCGCAAGGCGTGGTGGCGGATGATCTGGCCGACCGGCACGCCCTTGGCGCGGGCGGTCTTGATGAAGTCCATGCCCAGCACTTCCAGCATCGAGGCGCGGGTCAGGCGCGCATAGACCGCCATGAAGAAGCAGCCCAGCGAAATGGTGGGCAGCACCAGGTGCGCGGCGACGTCCTTCACGCGGGCCCAGCCGGTGTAGCCGCTGCCGATGGTCTCCATGCCGAAGGGCGGCAGCCAGCCCAGCTGCAGCGAGAAGAAGATGATGGCGAGCAGCGCCAGCCAGAACTGCGGCGTGGCATAGATGAGCAGCGAGCCGGTCATGAGCACGCTGTCGACCCAGGGCCGCTTGCCCTGGTAGCGGCAACGCGAGGCGATGATGCCGAAGAGCACCCCCAGCGTGATGGCGAACACGAAGGCACACCCCATGAGCAGCAGGGTGGCGGGCAAGCGGTCCATGATGAGGTCGAAGACCGGCAGGCGCTCGCGGTAGGAATAGCCGAGATCCAGCTGCACCACGCCCTTCAGATAGGTGGCGAGCTGGACGTAGAGGGGCTGGTCCAGGCCGAACTGCTCGCGCAGCTGTTCCACGTAGGCCGGGTCGGAAGAGCCGGATTCGCCTGCCAGCACGGCGGCGGGGTCGCCCGGCGCCATGCGGATCAGGATGAAGTTGATGATCACCACGCCCAGCACGACAAAGACGGCTTTGCCGAGGCGCGAGATCAGGAAGGACAGAGTCTGCATGCGGTGTTATCCCCTTGTGTTCGTCAGGCCGGGGCGCGTCGTGCGCGCGGGGCGCGGCGCCCCGGCCGGTACTGCGGTGCTGCTTACTTCTCGATGTACACGTCGGCGAAGGTGTCATGCAGGCCGATGGCCGACTTCACCAGGTTGTGCACCTTGTTGCTGTAGAGCGTGGGGTTCTCGATCTCGAACAGGTAGCCGTTGGCCACGTCCTCGACCAGCTTCTGCTGGATCTGCGTGTAGAGCTTCTGGCGCTCGTCGTTCGAGGTGGTGGTGGCGGCCAGGTCCCACAGCTTGTCGGCCTCGGGGTTGTTGTAGCCCTGGTTGTTCACGAAGGCCGAGCCCTTGACGATGTTGCGGGCCAGGTACAGGCGCGAGACGCCCAGCGCGGGGTCGCCGTATTGCGAGGTGAAGCTGAAGGTCAGGTCGAAGTCGAATTCCGAGACGCGCTTGGACCAGGTGCCCGAGTCGGCCGCTTCGATCTCGACCTTGAAGCCGACCTGCTCCAGGCTCTGGCGGGTGTACTCGCCCAGGCGGTCCCACACGGCGCCGTAGGGATACGACAGGATCTTGATGGGGGTCTTGGACAGGTCGACGCCGGATTCCTTGATCAGGGCGCGCGCGGCCTTGATGTCGAAGTCGTAGGCGCGCACGTTGCCGTCATAGAACGGAGTGCCGGACGAGATGGGGCCGGTGGCGACCTTGCCCAGGCCGAAGAAGATGTTGTCGACGACGAACTTGCGGTTCAGCGCGGTCATGACGGCCTGGCGCACCTTGACGTTGTCGAAGGGCGGCTTGCGCTGGTTCATCTGGATGTACGACTGCTGCGAGAACATTTCCCAGCCCTTGGTGGTGTATTCCACGTTGGGCAGCTTGCGCAGGCGGCGCACGTCCACGCTGTCGGCGTCGCCGCTGCGCAGCACCTGCACGTCGCCGCGCTCGAAGGCCACGGCGCGCGAGGCGGCGTCGGGGATCACGCTGAAGACGATGCTGTCCAGGTAGGGCTTGCCCTTCTGCCAGTAGCTGGGGTTGCGCTCCAGGATGATGTGCGAGCCCTTGCGCCATTCCTTCAGCTTGAAGGGGCCGGTGCCGATGGGCGTCTGGTTGGCGGGGTTGCTGCGGAAGTCGGTGCCTTCGTAGATGTGCTTGGGCACGATGGGCATGTTGTCGCTGACGAAGGCCTTCAGGAACGGCGCGAAGGGCTGCTTCAGGCGGATCTCGACCTTGTCCGGGGCCGTGGCGGTGACCGACTCGACGAACTGGTTGATGATGACGCGCGCGCGCGGGTGGACTTCGCGCAGGAACTTGTCGATGGAGAACACCACGTCGTCGGCCGAGAAGGGCTTGCCGTCGTGCCAGGTGACGCCGGATTGCAGTTCGAAGCTGTAGAGCTTGCCGTCGTCGGAGATCTTCCACGACTTGGCCAGGCCGGGCGCGGGCTCGATGGCGGGCGTCCAGGTCAGCAGGCTTTCATAGATCTTGCCGGCCACGTATTGCGTGGGGATCTGCTGGTTCAGGCCCAGCATGAGGATGGGCGGCTCGGGCTGCACGATGGCGCGCAGGGTGCCGCCCTGGGTCTGGGCGAAGGCGTTGGCGCCGGCCAGCGCCAGCATGCCGGCCAGGGCCATCGACAGCAGCGGGCGCTTGGCGCGGAAAGAGGAGGAGAGGTTGGCTGCGGAGGTCATGCGGTCATTCCTTGTTATGGGAGAGGCGGGAACGTCGTCGGGGTGTGGGGTCAGGTGCTGCGGATCGTGATGCCGTCGGCTTCGAGCGCGGCACGGATCGTGCGCGCGAAGACGGCGGCGCCAGGCTGGTCGCCATGGATGCAAAGCGTGTCGGCGCGGATGGGCACTTCCTTGCCCGACAGCGCGCGCACCACGCCGTCCTTGACCATGCGCTTGACCTGCGCGATGGCCTGGTCGACGTCCTCGATCATGGCGTGCGGCTGCGAGCGCGGCGTGAGCGTGGCGTCGTCCTGGTAGCTGCGGTCCGCATAGACTTCGTAGACGGTCGGCAGGCGCAGCTTCTCCGAGGCCGCGGCGATGGCGGCATTGGCGACGTAGATGGGCAGGGCCGGGTCGATGTCGTGCACGGCTTGCGCCACGGCCTCGGCCAGCGCCGGGTCCTTGGCCGTCATGTTGTAGAGCGCGCCGTGCGTCTTGACGTGATGCAGGCTGCCGCCCTGCGAGCGGGCGAAGGCCTGCAGCGCGCCGACCTGGTAGACGACCAGGGCATAGACCTCGTCCGGGCTCATGGCCATGACGCGCCGGCCGAAACCCTGCAGGTCGGGCAGGCCCGGGTGCGCGCCGATGGCCACGCCGTGCGCGATGGCGCCGCGCACGGTCTTCAGCATGACGTCGGGGTCGCCTGCGTGGAAACCGCAAGCGATGTTGGCCGAGGTGATGTGGGCCAGCAGTTCGAGATCCTGGCCCATGACCCAGGGCCCGAAGCTCTCTCCCATGTCGCAGTTGATGTCCAGTGTTGGCACGTTGTTTTCTCCTTGGGGGCTGGGGCGGTCCGCTACCGTTGCAGGGCAAGGGCGGCCGCTTCCTGTATTTGGATGAGACGGTCCTCGGCGGCCAGCCAGGCAGCTTCCGCCTGGGCCTGGTCGACAAGGGTGAAATGCAGGGCATCGCCCGGCATGGCTTGCGCCAGCAGGGGCAGGTCGGCGCTGGCGACGTAGCCGATCTTGGGATAGCCGCCGGCGCTTTGCCGGTCGGCCATCAGCACGATGGGCTGGCCGTCGGGCGGCACCTGCACGGCGCCGAACACCGTGGCTTCGGAGACCAGTTCCAGCGGCGCGATGAGCGACAGCGATTCGCCTTTCAGGCGGATGCCCATGCGGTCGGACTGTTGCGTGGCGGCGTAGGGCTGCGTGGTGAAGCTGTGGTGCGCGGCGAGGGTGAAGGCCTGCCAGTGCGGGCCGGCAATGACGCGGATCGCCGTGTCCGGCCGAGGGGCTGTCGCGGTGTCGATGGCCGGGGCCAGCAGCACCGGCAAGCCGCTTTGCACCATCCGGCGTTCGATGGGCAGCATGGGCAGCGCGCGCCGCGGCGCCAGCGCCACGCGGTCGCCGCCTTTCAGCGCGCGTCCCTCATGGCCGCCGAAGCCCGCGCGCAGATTGGTGCTGCGGCTGCCCAGCACGGGCTCGGGAGCGAACCCGCCGCGCACGGCCAGATAGGCGCGCGCGCCGTCCTGGCGCAAGCCCAGGTCGAGCACGGTGCCGCGCTTGAGCAGCACGGCGCGGTCCTGCGGGATGGCCTGTCCGCCCGCCGTCACCGGCAGGCGCGCGCCGCAGACGGCGATGAGCGTGTCTTCGGAGAAGACGACGCGCGGGCCGCCCAGCGTGCACTCCAGCACGGCGGCCTGTTCAGGATTGCCGACCAGCGCGTTGGCCAGCCGGTGCGACCACTCGTCCATGGGGCCGTTGACCGACACGCCGTACTGTTGCTGGCCATAGCGGCCGGTGTCCTGCAGCGTGCTGAGCAGGCCGGGGCGTTCGACTCGCATCGTATTCATGCGCGCGCCTCCTGCAGGTCCCGGTATTCCTCAGGCGTGACGGGGCGGAAATGGATGCGGTCTTCCAGGCGCAGGCGCGCGGGCGGCTGGGCTTGCGGATCGAACAGGCCGAGCGGCGTGCGCGCGATGACGTTCCAGCCGTTGGGCGAGGCCGTTTGGTTGATGGCCGTGAGCCCGTTGGCGATGGAGATCGTGCCGGCTTCGACCCGCGTGCGCGGCGTGGCGCGGCGGCCGATCTGCAGGCGCGGGTCCAGCGGGCCGGCGAAAGGCTGGCCCGGCGTGAAGAAGAAGGCGTAGATCATGAACGGCGCCTGGCTGTGCAGGGCGATGACCTCTTCCACGGCCAGGCCGCAATGCCGCGCCACCGGCTCCAGGTCGGGGCCGAATTCACCGCCATAACAGGCCGGGATCTCGATGACGCGTCCGGTGCGGGCGTCTTCGGCCAGGTCCTGTTCGAGCAGGCGCCACAGTTGCGCGGTGAGCTGTTCGGACGCCGGGCCCGCCTCGCGCGGGAAGGCGCGAGGCTGGTAATGCACGGCGACCGTGGTGAAAGCCGGCACCACTTCCACGACGCCGGGGAGCTGGCTGGCCGTGAGCAGCCGCGTGACGGCGTGCACGGTCCGGCTGGTGCCAGCGTCGACCACCTGGCCGAGACGCACGAGCACGCAGCGGTCGCCGACCGGCTCTATCTGCCAGTCTCGCAGTGACGGGGAAGTTTCGGCCACGATGACGCTCACGCCTTGGCCAGTTGGCCGCAAGCCGCGACGATGCGTTCGCAGGCAAGCTTCAGGCGTTCGTCGGACAGCGCGAAGGCCAGGCGCAGGTAGGGGGCGAGGCCGAAAGCCGTGCCCGGCACGACCGCCACGCCGGCCTCTTCCAGCAGGTAGCGGGCGAGGTCGAGATCGCTGCCGATGACCTGGCCTTGCGGCGTGCGCAGGCCGATGGCCTTGCTGCAGTCCGCGAACAGATAGAAGGCCGCGGGCGGACGGCTGATGGACAGCAGCGGGGTCTGGGCCAGGATGGACAGGGCGGTGTCGCGGCGCACGCGCAGCCGGTCGCGCCAGTCATCCAGGAATTCCTGCGGGCCGTCGAGCGCGGCGGTGGCGGCGGCCTGGCTGACCGAGCTGGGGTTGCTGGTGCTTTGCGACTGCAGCAACTCCATGCCCTTGATGAGCCAGGCCGGGCCGCCAGCGTAGCCCAGGCGCCAGCCGGTCATGGCATGGCTCTTGGACACGCCATTGATGGTGAGCACGCGGTCCTTGAGGTCGGGCGCTGCCTGGGCGAAGGAGGTGAAGCTGCCTTCGTAGAGGATCTTTTCGTAGATGTCGTCCGACAGCACCAGGATGCGGGGATGCTTGCGCACGACGTCGGCCAGCGCCGCCAGTTCTTCACGGGAGTACAGCGCACCCGAGGGGTTGCAGGGGGCGTTCAGGATCAGCCAGCGGGTATTGGGCGTGATGTGCGCGGCCAACAGGTCGGGCGTCAGCTTGAAATGATCGCCGGCGGGCGGGGTGATGACGACCGGCGTGCCGTCCGCGATTTGCACCATTTCGGTGTACGAGACCCAAAATGGTGCAATAACCAGTGCCTCATCGCCCTGGTTCAGCGTGGCCAGCAAGGCGTTGAACAGCAATTGCTTGGCGCCCGTGGCCGCGATGATTTCCGAAGGTTGATAGTCGAGGTCGTTGTCGTCGCGGAATTTGCGCTGGATGGCTGCCTTCAGGGCCGGCGTGCCGCCGACGCTGGTATAGCGGGTCTGGCCGCCGATGATGCCCTTGATGGCCGCGTACTGGATGTGCGCGGGCGTGTCGAAATCCAGCTCGCCCTCGCTCAGGCTGATGATGGAGCGGCCTTCGGCCGCAAGGCGGCGGGCCAGTTCGGAGACGGCGCCGGTGGCGGAGGGGCGGGCGGCGGCCAGGCGGTTCGAGAGGATGGCGTGAGGGGCGGACATGGCGGCTCGGATTCAGGTGTCGGGAAGACTCAGCTTGGGGGATGTGGCTACCGATGTACATCCGGTATACCACCTAGATTCCACTATAATGCCAGTGGTACAAGCAATATCCGTGCCTGGTTTTGTACCGGTTCCAAGCTGGCACGGATCGTGCACAATCACGCCCATGGATATGAGCCAGACAATGGAAAGAGAAAGCCAGGAAGCCGCCAGCGGCGTCCGGGGGCTGGGCAACCAGGCCTATGACGCCCTGGTCGACATGATCCTGTCGCGCGAGCTCAGGCAGGGGGAGCAGGTTCAGGAGCGCATGCTCGCCGTGCGGCTGGGGGTGTCACGCACGCCCCTGCGCGAGGCCATGCACCGGCTCGAAGGCGAGCAGCTCCTGGAACGCAAATCCAACAACCGCCTGTTCGTGCGGCAGGTCACGCTGCAGGAACTGATGGAAGCGCTCTATATCCGGCGCCTGCTGGAGGGGGATGCCGCGGCCAGGGCGGCGGGCAAGGTGCCGCTGGACAAGCTGGCCGACCTGCGCGAGCGCATCCAGTGGCTGATGGAACACGGCGCCGCCGGTGACCCGCTGCACCAGCAGCTGGACGCCGAGCTGCACGGTTTCATTTCCGATTACTGCGGCAACGAACTGCTGGCCGGCATGATCGCGAACCTGCGCCAGAAAACCCGCATGTTTTCCTTGAAGCGGCTGGAAAACCGCATGGTGCCGGTCTGTGACGAGCACATGGCGATGATCGATGCGCTGGCGCGCGGCGACGGCCAGGCGGCGCAGGCCGAGACCATGCGACACATCGACAACATCCGCCAGTCCATCATCGACAAGCTGGCGGGGTCCTACTAGGACGGTTGGCCGTTGCCTGCCGGGCTGCCTGGCTGGTAGGCGCTGCGGTCGATGCCATGGCGCTGCAGCTTGTCGTAGAAGGTCTTGCGGGGAATGCCCAGCGCCTGCAGCGTGGCGCGCACGTCGCCCGCGTGACGGGCAAGCGCCTGGCGGATCAGGCCGGCCTCGTGCTTTTCCATCAATGCCGGCAGGCTTTGCTCGGCGTCCGCGGGCGAGGCCTGCGGCATCAGGGCGTCAGCCAGGCCCAGCACCTGGCGTTCGGCGTAATGCGCCAGTTCGCGCACATTGCCCGGCCAGTCGTGCCCATGCAGATAGTCCAGGATCGCGCCGTCGGGCAGCACCGGCTCGCGCTTGAAGCGCGCGGCCGCGCACATCGAGAAGTGCGTGAACAGCATCGCCAGGTCTTCGCGCCGCTCGCGCAAGGCGGGCAGGCGCAGCGTCACCACGTTCAGGCGGTAATAGAGATCGGCCCGGAAGTCGCCGCGTTGCGACGGGTCGCCCAGGTCGACCTTGGTGGCCGCGACCACGCGCAGGTCCACCGGCCGCAGTTCGTTGCTGCCCAGCGGCGTGACCGCGCGGGTTTCCAGCACGCGCAGCAGATTGACCTGCGCGGCGGCCGGCATGCTTTCGATCTCATCGAGGAACAGGGTGCCGCCGCTGGCGTATTCGATGCTGCCCACGCGGCGCTTGTGCGCGCCGGTGAAGGCGCCGGCCTCGTGCCCGAACAGTTCGCTTTCGATCACCGTGACAGGCAGCGCGCCGCAATTCAGTGCCACGAAGGGGCGCGGCGCGCGCCGGCTCAGGCGATGCAGCGACGCGGCCACCACTTCCTTGCCGGCGCCCGTTTCGCCTTCGACCAGCACGTCGACGTCGGCGTCGGCGATGTGGCGCAGCGTCTGCCGCAGGCGTTGCATGGCCGGGCTTTCGCCGATGAGCGGCAGGTCGTCGTCGACCGCGACCGCCTGTGCTTTCAGCCGTCGGTTGTCCAGCGCCAGCCGGCGCTGGGCGCAGGCGTTGCGCACGGCGGTGAGCAGGCGTGCGCTGGCATAGGGCTTGGCGAGGAAGTCGTACGCGCCTTGCTGCATGGCCTGCACGGCCATGGGGATGTCGCCGTGGCCGGTGATGAGGATGACGGGCAGGTCGGGGTCGCGGGCGCGGACCGCCTGGAAGAGTTGCAGGCCGTCCATGCCGGGCATGCGTACGTCGGTGACGAGCACGCCGTCGAAGTCGGGGGGCAGGGCGGCCAGCGCGGCGTTGGCGCTGGCATGGACCGTCACCTGCACGCCATGCAACGCCAGGCTCTGCGCAGTGGCCTGGCGCAGGTCGGCGTCGTCGTCCACGAAGAAAACATGCTGGGCGGCGTTCATGCGGCGTCAGCCTTTCGAAGTTGGAGGAGGAAGGTGGCACCGCCATCACGCGGCATCACGGCATCGAGCTCGCCGCCCAGTTCGCGGGCGATGTCGCGGCTGATGACGAGGCCCAGTCCCAATCCGGCCGGCCGCTCGGAGGAAAAGGGCGTGAAGAGCGTGGCGCGCGCGGTGGCGGACAGGCCCGAGCCGTTGTCGCTGATTTCGATGTAGAGGCGGGTGGCGGCTTCCCAGGCGCGCACGCGCAGGAAACCGTCATCGCGGCCGGCCAGGGCATCCAGCGCGTTCTGCAGCAGGTTCACCAGGATCTGCTCCAGGCGCACGCGTTCGCCCTGGGCCAGCAGGTCGTCGGGGATGTCGCTGGTGTGGAGACGCACGCCCAGTTGCCTGGCGCGCGGGGCCAGCAACAGCAGCGCGCCGTCGACCGCGTCGCGCACCCGCACGGCGTCGTCCCGGGCCAGCGGCTTGCGCGCGAAGCCGCGCAGCTCGCCCGTGATGTGGCCGATGCGCTCGGTCAGCGACACGATGGTGTCCAGCGCCTGGCCGGCAGACTCGGGGCGTTGCTGGCGCAGCAGTTCGCCGGCATTCTCGGCATAGGTGCGGATGGCGGCCAGTGGCTGGTTGATCTCGTGGGCCACGCCTGCCGAGATCTGGCCCAGCAGCGACAGCTTGTTGGCTTGCTCCAGTTCCGCCTGCAGGGCGCGGGCGCGCGCCTGGGTGCGTTGGCGGTCGGCCATTTCGGTGGTGAGTTGGGCATTGCTGTCGCGCAGCGCCTCGGTGCGCGCCTGCACCAGGGCTTCGAGTGTGGCGCGCTGGCGCTTTTGCAGGGCCAGTTCATCCTGCCGGCGGCGGCGATACAGCAGCCAGGTGGCGGCGACGGCCAGCGCCAGCAGGCAGGCCAGCAAGGAGGCCTGGCGGGTTTCGGCGATTTCCTCGGCATAGACCGGCGCCACCGGCACCAGCGCCCGCAAGGTCCAGCCCAGGCCGGTGATGGTCTGGCGTGCCTCGGCATAGCGCGTGCCCTGGATGACGACTTCGCCGGGCGTGCCGGTCACCTGCCGCCAGGGCAGCAGCGTGAGCGGCGCGTCGCCGAATTGCAGGCTGTCGCGCAGCACGCGTGCGCGTTCGGCGGTGACGGGCGACAGGGTCAGGAAGCGCCAGTCGGCCTGGCTGCCGAACAGGATGATGCCTTCTTCGTCATGCACCAGATAGCGTTGCGGCAGCTTGCGCCAGATGGTCTCCATGCCATGGAACTCCACCTTCACCACGAGCACGCCCAGCGGCTGGCCGTCGTCGTCGTCGATGCGGCGCGACTGGTACAGCCCGGGCAGGCGGCTCGCCGTGCCCAGCGCGAAATAGTCGGCCGTGCCGTGCTGCCAGGCGTCCTTGAAGTACGGCCGGAAACCGTAGTGCACGCCTGCGAAGCTGGTGGGCGTGCGCCAATTACTGGCGGCGATGGCCAGGCCGTCCTGGTTCAGCAGATAGACGACCGAGGCACCGGTGCCCGCGGGCAGGCCTTCGAGCTTGGCATTCAGCTTGGCAAGCGCGGCCCCGGTGGGTTGGCGCAGCACATCGCGCAATTGCCTGTCCTGCGCCAGCACGAAGGGCAGCGTGCGGAACTTGTTCAGCTCGCTTTCCAGCAGTTGCGCCTGTCCCTGCGCGACAGCCTGGGCCTGGGCCATGACGCGTTCGTGGGCCGTCTCGCTGCCCACGCGCCCGGCGCTGGTCCAGGTGAGCGCCAGCACGATCACGGCGAGCGCGAACAGCAGCCAGGCGCCGCGGCGGGAGACGCGGGGAGGAAGGGGAAAGCGTGTGGGCATGCGAAGGCGCGGACGCAGGTTGTGCGGATTTCCGCACATTCTACGACGGAATTTGGCGGAATTCCGCCAGGTTTGCGTCATCTCTACCGGGAAGGGAAAAAATTTCCTTTATGAATCAAGGCTATTCCTGATCGTGATTCAGGTTATTCCGTTGGCACGCGGCTTGCATTGGAGAGTCCACGCGGCATGACAGCCGTGCGGGGCGCGCGCCCATCACACCGGGACGCGCGCTTATTCAACAACAGATGCTTGGTCGCCGGCCTCCTATCCAGACCGGCTGGCGAGAAGCACCAGGTGGGGACAGCCCAACATGATCGACGCGCCCAACGCCGCAGCAACGCCTGCGCGCAAGCTCAAGTTCTATCAACTTCTCTATGTCCAGGTGCTGGTGGCAATCGTCATCGGCGTGCTGCTGGGACACTTCCATCCGGACCTGGGCGCGAGCATGAAGCCGCTGGGTGACGCCTTCATCAAACTGGTGAAGATGATCATCGCCCCGGTGATCTTCCTGACGGTGGTGACCGGCATCGCCGGCATGAGCGACATGCAGAAGGTGGGCCGTGTGGCGGGCAAGGCCATGGGCTACTTCCTGGTGTTCTCGACCCTGGCGCTGATCGTGGGCCTGATCGTGGCCAACGTCGTGCAGCCGGGGCACGGCCTGCACATCGACCCGGCCTCGCTGGACACCAAGGCGGTCTCGACCTATGTCGAGAAGGCGCATGACTCCACGCTGGTCGGCTTCCTGATGAACATCATCCCGACCACGATCTACAGCCCCTTCAACTCGGGCGACATCCTCCAGGTGCTGTTCGTGGCCGTGCTGTTCGGCATCGCGCTGGCCCTGGTCGGCGAGCGCGGCAAGCCCGTGCTGGACTTCTTCCACGCCATCACCGCCCCGGTGTTCAAGCTGGTGGCGATCCTGATGAAGGCTGCCCCGGTCGGCGCTTTCGGCGCGATGGCCTTCACGATCGGCAAGTACGGCATCTCGTCGGTCGTGAACCTGGCGATGCTGGTGGGCACGTTCTACCTGACCTCGCTGCTCTTCGTGCTGGTGGTGCTGGGCGCGGTGGCCCGCTACAACGGCTTCTCGATCCTGAAGCTGATCCGCTACATCCGCGAGGAACTGCTGCTGGTGCTGGGCACGAGCTCGTCGGAAGCCGCGCTGCCCACGCTGATGCAGAAGCTGGAGCGCGCCGGCTGTGGCAAATCGGTGGTCGGCCTGGTGGTTCCCACGGGGTATTCGTTCAACCTGGACGGCACCAACATCTACATGACGATGGCCGCGCTGTTCATTGCCCAGGCCTGCGACATTCCGCTGTCGCTGACCGACCAGGTCCTGCTGCTGCTGGTGGCCATGATCAGTTCGAAGGGCGCCGCCGGCGTGACCGGCGCGGGCTTCATCACGCTGGCTGCCACGCTGTCGGTGGTGCCCGCCGTGCCGGTGGCCGGCATGGCACTGATCCTGGGCGTGGACCGCTTCATGTCCGAGTGCCGCGCGCTGACCAACCTGACCGGCAATGCCGTGGCCTCGATCGTGGTGGCGCGTTGGGAAAACGAGCTGGACCGCGAGCAACTGGACCGTGCGATGGCCGGTGACCTGCCTGCCGTGCCCGCGCCGGAAGCATCGCCTGCTCCGGCGCACGCCGCGCCGGTGTCGCTGGCCCCGCAGCGCGCCTGATACGCACTGCTTGCGCGATGCACCGTCCATGGCAGGGCGGCGCATCGCGTCGCGGGCGTCAGATGCCCGCGCCGCCCGCGATGTCGATAACGCCGCCGGTGATGTACCCCCCGTTGGGCCCGGCCAGGAAGACGGCCATTGCCGACACTTCCTCCAACGTCGCGATCCGGCGTATCGGGTGCAGGTCCAGCAGCGCGTCCGGCACGTCGTCGCCGAGCACTTCCTGGGCCATGTCGGTCGGCATCACGCCGGGCTGGATGACGTTGACCGTGATGTCGCGCCTGCCCAGGTCACGGGCCGCGCCTTTCGCGTAGCCGGCGATGGCGGCTTTCGTGCCCGCATAATCCGCGGCACCCGGGAAGAGGACGCGGCTGCCCAGCAGGGAGCCGATGAACAGGATGCGGCCGCCATCCTGCAGCACTGGCGCCGCCGCGCGCGTCGTCGCTATCGCACCCAGCACGTTCACCTGCCATTGATGATCCAGCCTGGCCGTATCGAGCGCGGGGTCGTCGACTGTCTGGCCCTGGACCGCGATCGCGGCATTGTTCACCAGGATGTCCAGTTTCCCGAAGTGCTGGATGACCTGGTCGATCAGGGACTTGGCGCCGCGCGTATCCGCCTGGTCGCTGCGGATCGCCTGCGCCCGGACGCCCTGTGCGCGCAGCGCCCCGACCACCGCCTCCGCCTTGCCGGCCGAAGACGCGTAGCTGATCGCGACGTCCGCGCCCTCCGCCGCGAGTGCCTTGGCGAGGGTGGCGCCCAATCCGCGCGAACCGCCTGTGACGAGCGCGACCTTGCCGTGCAATGTTCCCTTCATGACTTTCTCCGTTGCAGCCGAGCCGGGTGGGCTCGGCGGGATGAATTTAATATGTGTCGATCACTACAAAATTCATGCTACGGAGAGGAGGGGGCAGGTGTCAATGTTTTTATATCGATTGATATAAAAATGTGTGGCGCGCAAAGGCCCGGGCCTGGGCCGAAGGCGTGACGCGCCACCTGGCGCGTCTGCGCCAGGGCCGGGATGGCTCAGGGCCGCTGGATGCCCACGCGCGCCAGCAGCGCCGCCGTCTCGCACAGCGGCAGGCCCATGACGCCGGTGTAGCTGCCGTCCAGCCGCGCCACGAAGGCGCCGGCCAGGCCCTGTATGCCATAGGCGCCGGCCTTGCCATAGGGCTCGGCGGTGGCGCAGTAGCGCTGGATTTCCGCGGGTAGCAGGTCGCGCATCCACACCTGCGAGGCGCACAGGATCTCGAAGAGCGCGCCGTCGTGCGCCACGACCACCGCGGTGCGCACGTCGTGGCAGGTGTTCGAGAGCTTGCGCAGGATGCGGGCTGCGTCGGCGGCATCCGTGGGTTTGCCGAAGATTTCGTCGTCCAGGCTCACGCAGGTGTCGGCGGCCAGCAGCGGCAGCGCGGGCAGGCCTTGCTCGCGCCGCCAGCGCAGGGCACGCATGGCCTTCTCGCGCGCGGTGCGGCAGACGTAGGCATGCGGCGATTCACCGGGCAGGCGCGGCTCGTCTTCGCCAGGGGGCGCGGGCACGGCCAGCACCTCGTGCGGGACGCCCAGCTGCAACAGCAACTCGCGGCGGCGCGGGCTGGCCGAGGCCAGGTGGACGATGGCGGGAGCGGAGGCGTGCGCCGGGGGCGGGGCCGAGGGGTGCGGCGAGGCAGGGCGCATGGCGGAATCAGGCTCGGTGATAGGGATGATTGGTCAGGATCGCCCAGGCACGATAGAGCTGCTCTGCCAGCAGCACGCGCACCATGGGATGCGGCAAGGTCAGGGAGGACAGGCGCAGGCTTTCCGCGCTGGCGGCCTTCAGGTCGGGATCGAGGCCGTCGGGGCCGCCCACCAGCAGGGCGACATCGCGGCCGCCTTCGCGCCAGCCCGACAGGCGTTGCGAGAGCTGCATGGTGGTCTGGTCGCGGCCGCGTTCGTCCAGCGTCACGCGCAGCACGCCGTCGGGCAAGGCCGACTCGATGCGGCGCGCCTCGGCGGCCATCATCTGGGCGGGCGTCTTGCCCAGGGTACGGGGTTCAGGCTTGATTTCGCGCAGTTCCAGCGCGCAATCGGGCGGCAGCCGCTTGGCATAGTCGTTCCAGGCTTCCTCGACCCAGCCCGGCATCTTGTTGCCCACGGCCGCCACGATGAGCTTCACCGTCAGGACCCGTCGTCCTGGCTGGCGCCGCCGCGGTTGCCGTCAGGCAGCAGCTTCATGCGCACGAGCTTGCCGCCCCAGATCTCTTCCAGGTTGTAGTACTGGCGGATGGCGGGCTGCATCAGGTGGACGACGATGTCGCCCAGGTCGACCACGACCCATTCGCCGGTGTCTTCGCCTTCGATGGCGATGACGCGCTCACCGTTCTCGCGCCATTTGTCGGCGACGCTGTTGGCGAGCGCGCGCGTCTGGCGGTTGGAGGTGCCGCTGGCGATGATCACGCGGTCGAACAGGCTCGTCAGGTGTGTGGTGTTGAACACCTTGATGTCCTGGGCCTTCACGTCTTCAAGCGCGTCGACGACGACGCGCTGCATTTTCTGGATGTCCATAGGCGGGAATATAACGCGTGCCGGCGGTGGGGCCGGCTTGCGGGTCAAGTGCGGGTAAAGGGGGCGGCGGCGGACTGGTACAGGCCGTGCCGTGCAATGTAATCGGCCACCGCGGCGGGCAGGCGGCCCGCGGTGGAAACGCCCTGGGCCAGCCGCTGGCGGATGTCCGAGGCGGAGACGTCCATGGGCGTGAAGGGCAGGGCAAGCAGGCTGCGTTGCAGGCCGCGCAGGCGCTCGGTGAGGGCCTGGGGGGCGGCCAGCGGCGTGCCGGGGCGCGAGGCCACGGCGAGCGTGACGCGCTCGACGATCTCCTCCCAGCCGTTCCAGGTGCAGAAGTTCGCCAGCTGGTCGGCGCCCAGCAGCCAGATGTAGTCGGGGCCGGCGGGCAGCGCGCGCAGGGTTTCCAGCGTATAGGTGGCGCCCTGGCGTTGCAGTTCTATCGGATTGATGGCCAGGCTGGGCAGGCCGGCGATGGCCAGTTCAAGCATGGCGAGGCGGTCGGCCGGGCTGGCCTGCAGCGGCGCGCGCTGCCAGGGTTCGCCCGCCGGGATGAAGTCGACGCGGTCCAGCGCGAGTTCGCGCAGGGCGGCCTGCGCCAGCGCGACGTGCGCGACGTGGATGGGGTCGAAGCTGCCGCCCAGCAAGCCCACGCGGGCCTTGGCGCCCGGCGTGGACGAGGGCTGCGCGGCGGTCACAGCCATTCGCGCGGGCTCAGGTAGTCGTAGAGGCGCGCCTCGGGCGTGCCGTCCTCGGGGCGCCAGTCATAGCGCCACGCGGCCATGGGCGGCATGGACAGCAGGATGGATTCGGTGCGGCCGCCTGATTGCAGGCCGAACAGCGTGCCGCGATCGAACACCAGGTTGAATTCCACGTAGCGCCCGCGCCGGTAGGCCTGGAAGTCGCGCTCGCGTTCGCCGTAGGGCAGCGCCAGGCGTTTCTGGACGATGGGCGCGTAGGCCGGCAGGAAGGCGTCGCCCACCGCGCGGGTCAGCGCGAAGCTGGCCTCGAAGCCAGGGGCGTTCAGGTCGTCGAAGAACACGCCGCCCACGCCACGGGTCTCGTTGCGGTGCTTCAGGAAGAAGTATTCGTCGCACCACTTCTTGTAGGCGGGGTAGTACTGCTCGCCGTGCGGCGCCAGTGCGTCGCGGTAGGCACGGTGGAAGTGGGCCGCGTCTTCCTCGTAGGGATAGATGGGCGTCAGGTCGCCGCCGCCGCCGAACCAGAACACGTCCTGCTCGTCCGAGCCAGGCTGCGCCAGCGCGGCGAAGCAGCGCACGTTCATGTGCGTGATGGGCACGTAGGGATTGCGGGGATGCAGCACCAGCGAGACGCCGGTGGCTTCCCAGGCGCGCCCGGCCAGTTCGGGGCGGTGGGCGCTGGCCGAGGGCGGCAGCGTCTTGCCCTGGACGTGGCTGAAGAGCACGCCTGCGCGCTCGAACACCCGGCCGCCTTCCAGCAGCCGCGACAGCCCGCCGCCGCCCTCGACGCGCTGCCACGCATCGCTGCGGAAGGGACCTTCTTCGATGGCTTCCAGTTCGGCGACGATGCGCGCCTGGAGGTCAAGGAGGTAATCGCGGACGTTGGACAGCGGCAGGGTAGTCATGCGGGCAGGCGGGCTCCGTGGCTCAGCGGGCGTTGGGCGTGCGCTTCAGGGCGCGCCAGCCGATATCGCTGCGGTATTGGCGGCCATCGAAGCGCACGCGCTCGATGGTTTCGTAGGCGATTTCACGTGCGATGCGCACCGAGTCGCCCAGGGCCGTGACGCACAGCACGCGGCCGCCGGCCGTCTTGATGGCGTCGCCGTCCTGGACCGTGCCGGCGTGGAAGACCATGCAGTCGTCGTTGTCGGCGGGCAGGTCTTCGATGACGTCGCCCTTGCGCGGGGTTTGCGGATAGTTGGCCGCGGCCAACACCACGCCCAGCGCGGTGCGGCGGTCCCAGGTGATCTCGGCCTGGTCCAGCGTGCCTTCGACGGCGTGCTCGAATACGTCGAGCAGATCGCTCTTCACGCGCATCATGATGGGCTGGGTTTCCGGGTCGCCCATGCGGCAGTTGAACTCCAGCACCTTGATGGGACGCGCGGGGTCTTCACCCGGGGCGATCATCAGGCCGGCATACAGGAAGCCGGTATAGGGGATGCCGTCGCGCGCCATGCCCTGCACGGTGGGGTGGATCACCTCGCGCATGATGCGGTGGTGCATTTCGGGCGTGACCACGGGCGCGGGCGAATAGGCGCCCATGCCGCCGGTGTTGGGGCCCTGGTCGCCGTCCTGCAGGCGCTTGTGGTCCTGGCTGGTGGCCAGCGCCAGCACGTTGCGGCCGTCGACCAGCACGATGAAGCTGGCTTCCTCGCCTTCCAGGCATTCCTCGATGACCACGCGCGCGCCGGCTGCGCCCAGCGAGCCGTCGCCCAGCATGGCGTCGACCGCCTGGTGGGCTTCTTCCAGCGAGGTGGCCACGACCACGCCCTTGCCGGCGGCCAGGCCGTCGGCCTTGATGACGATCGGCGCGCCTTGCGCGTCGATGTAGGCGTGGGCGGCAGCGGGATCGGTGAAGGTCTGGTAGGCCGCCGTCGGGATGTTGTGGCGGATCAGGAAGGACTTGGCGTAGTCCTTCGAGCTTTCCAACTGGGCGGCGGCGCGCGTCGGGCCGAAGATCTTGAGCTTGCGCGCGCGGAACACGTCGACCACGCCCGCGGCCAACGGGGCCTCGGGGCCCACCACGGTCAGCGCGATGCCTTCGCGTTCGGCGAAATCGGCCAGGGCCTCGGGGTCGGTGATGTCGACGTTCTCGAGGTTGGGGTCGCGAGCCGTGCCGCCGTTGCCCGGGGCGACGAAGACCTTGTGCACGCGGGCCGAGCGCGACAGGCGCCAGGCGAGGGCATGTTCGCGGCCGCCCGATCCGATAACCAGCAATTTCATGATGTGTGTTCAGTGCAGGGGGCGTCCCGGAGGACGCGGGGCGCGTCGCTTGCGGCAGGCCGCAAGCGACGCAAGAAAATCATGCGGTCAAGCTCAGGCCGTCTCGTCCAGCACGGCCGTGGTGTAGACCTCCTGGACGTCGTCCAGGGATTCCAGCACGTCCAGCAGCTTCTGCATGCGTTCGGCGTCTTCGCCGGCCAGCTCGGTCTCGTTCAGGGCCTTCATGACCACGCCGTCGACCTCGGGCTTCAGGCCCGCGGCCTCGAAGGCCGCGCGCACGGCCGGGTAGGCCGGCGGCTCGCAGGTCACTTCGATGACGCCTTCCTCGTCGGTCACGATGTCGTCGGCGCCGGCTTCCAGGGCCAGTTCCATGACCTGTTCTTCCGAGGTGCCGGGGGCGAAGATGAATTGCCCGCAATGCTTGAACTGGAACGCCACCGAGCCTTCGGTGCCGAGGTTGCCGCCGTTCTTCGCGAAGGCGTGGCGCACTTCGGCCACCGTGCGGGTGCGGTTGTCGGTCATGCAGTCGACCAGCACCGCCGCGCCGCCCAGGCCGTAGCCTTCGTAGCGCACTTCCTCGTAGTTGTCGCCGTCGGCCCCACCCGCGCCGCGGGTGATCGCGCGCTGGATGTTGTCCTTGGGCATGTTGACCGCGGTGGCCTTGTCCCATGCCAGGCGCAGGCGCGGGTTGCTGTCGGGGTCCGCGCCGCCGGCGCGCGCCGCGACGGTGATTTCACGGATGATCTTGGTCCACAGCTTGCCGCGCTTGGCGTCCTGGCGCCCCTTGCGGTGCTGGATATTGGCCCATTTCGAGTGTCCGGCCATGATGGTCCTGGGTGATCCTGGAAGTGCCGCGGGCAGGGCCCGTCGGACAGGTTGGTTGCGGTTGTCTGAGACTGCTTCTTGGCGCCGGGACGGCCATGCGACCCTGGCGATGCAGGGCCCGGGCAGCCGGGCGAACCATGTATTTTAGCGCGTCGCCCACACCCCGCTCCGAGCCGCTACACTCGGCGGTGATGGCGCCCTCCAGGCGCCCATGCCAGATACCAGGGGCACGACCATGACCGATCCCATTGCCATCGCCCAGGGCGAGCACGGCGCGCTTGCGCTGCTGCCCGCCATGGCCAACCGTCACGGCTGCATCACCGGCGCCACCGGCACCGGCAAGACCGTGACGCTGCAGGTGCTGGCCGAGCAGTTCTCGCGGCGGGGCACGCCGGTGTTCCTGGCCGATATCAAGGGCGACCTGACCGGCATTTCGCAGGCGGGCGCCTCGTCCCCCAAGATGCAGGAGCGCCTGGCCGCCCACGGCATTCCCGAGCCCGCCTGGGGGGCGAGCCCCACGGTGCTGTGGGACGTCTTCGGCCAGCAGGGCCATCCGGTGCGCGCCACCGTGTCCGACATGGGGCCGCTGCTGCTGGCGCGCATGCTGGAACTGAACGACACCCAGGAAGGCGTGCTGAACATCGTCTTCAAGGTGGCCGACGACGAAGGGCAACTGCTGCTCGACCTGAAGGACCTGCGCGCGATGCTGCAGGACGTCGCCGAGCGCGCGGCCACCCTGAAGCTGCGCTACGGCAATGTGTCCTCGGCCAGCGTGGGGGCGATCCAGCGCAGCCTGCTGCGGCTGGAGTCGCAGGGCGCCGAGCAGTTCTTCGGCGAACCCATGCTGGACATCGCCGACCTCATGCGCAACGACGCCACGGGCCGCGGCATCGTCAACATCCTGGCCGCCGACAAGCTGATGCAGTCGCCCCGGCTCTACGGCATCTTCCTGTTGTGGCTGCTGGCCGACCTGTACGAGACCCTGCCGGAGGCCGGCGACCTGGACCGCCCCAAGCTGGTCTTCTTCTTCGACGAGGCGCACCTGCTCTTCAACGACGCGCCGCCCGCGCTGCTGGACAAGATCGAGCAGGTGGTGCGGCTGGTGCGCTCCAAGGGCGTGGGGGTGTATTTCGTCACGCAGAACCCCTTGGACATCCCCGATGCGGTGCTGGGCCAGCTGGGCAACCGGGTGCAGCACGCGCTGCGCGCGTTCACGCCGCGCGACCAGAAGGCCGTGCGCACGGCCGCGCAGACCATGCGGCCGAATCCGGGCCTGGACATCGAGGCGGCCATCACCGAGCTGGGCGTGGGCGAGGCGCTGGTGTCGGTGCTGGATGCCAAGGGCCGTCCCACGCCGACCGAACGCGCCTGGATCATGCCGCCCGGCAGCCGCATCGGTCCGGCCTCGGATGCCGAGCGCCAGGCGCTGCGCAGCCAGTCCGGCCTGGGGGGCAAGTATGAACAGGTGATCGACCGCGAGTCGGCCTACGAGGTGCTGATGGCGCGGGTGAATGGCGCGGCGCCCGCGGGCAAGGGCCAGGCGGCGCCCACGCCGGCACCTGCCGCGGAACCGGCAGCCGAGGCGCCCGCCACGCGCCGCGCGCCGACGGGCGTGCCCAAGCAGGAACCCGCCGAGCGCGGGCTCATGGACGAGGTGAGCGACGTGCTGTTCGGCTCCACCGGTCCGCGTGGCGGCCGCCGCGACGGCGTCGTGCAGACCGTGGCCAAGAGCACCGCCAGGCAGGTGGCGCGCGAACTGGCGCGCGGCCTGCTGGGGTCTTTGCTGGGCGGCCGCCGCCGTTGAAACTCAGTGCGCGCCCGCCGCCTCGGCGGATGCCGCGCCGCCTGAGCGGGCCGGCCGGGCGAACCAGGCCAGCACGATCAGCAGCAGGAAAATGATGGCCGAGGCATGGAAGATGTCCAGCGCCGACAGCGTGTAGGCCTGGGCATCCACCATGCGGTTCAGCGTGGCAAGCGCCTGTTCGGGCGTCAGGCCGCGCGCCTGCATGCCCGCCACCGTCTGGTCGAAGGCGAGCACGCCCGGCCGCGCCACCTCCACCAACTGGGCATGATGCAGCGTGGCGCGGTCTTCCCAGACGGTCGTGGCGATCGAGGTGCCGAAGGCGCCGGCCGTCAGCCGCAGGAAGTTCGACAGGCCCGACGCCGCCGGAATGCGCGAGGGGTCCAGCCCCGACAGCGTGATGGAGGTCAGCGGCACGAAGAACGCCGCCATGGCCGCGCCCTGGATGATGGTGGGGATCATCAGGGTGCGCATGTCGACCTGGGTGTTGAAGCCCGCACGCATGGCGCAGACCAGCGCGAAGATGAGGAAGGCGCCGGTGACAAGGCGGCGCGGGTCGACCCGGCCGATCATCTTGCCGACGACGGGCGTGAGCAGGATCGCCAGCAGGCCCACCGGCGCGGTCACGAGGCCCGCATAGGTGGCGGTGTAGCCCATGTAGCTTTGCAGCCAGAGCGGCAGCAGCACCACGCCGCCGAAGAACACGCCGTAGGCCACGGCCAGCGTGACGGCGCCCACCGTGAAATTGCGTTGTGCGAAAAGCCGCAAGTCCACGATGGGGTGGGCGTCGGTCAGTTCCCAGATGAGGAAGATGACGAAGGTGGCGAGCGACAGCGCCGCCAGGCCGACGATGAAGCCGCTGGCGAACCAGGCGAGCTCCTTGCCCTTGTCCAGCATGATCTGCAGCGCGCCGACCCAGACGACCAGCAGGCCCAGTCCGATCTTGTCGATGGGCAGGCTGCGCGTGGGCGACTCGCGGTGGCGATAGATGCGCCAGACCACCCAGGCGGCAAAAAGGCCGATGGGCACGTTGATGTAGAAGATCCAGGGCCAGGTGTAGTTGTCCGAGATCCACCCACCCAGCAGGGGCCCGGCCACGGGCGCGACCAGCGTCGTCATGGCCCAGATGGCCAGCGCCATGCCCGCCTTCTCCTTGGGGAAGCTGGCCAGCATCAAGGCCTGCGACAGCGGGATCATGGGGCCGGCCACCGCGCCCTGCAGCACGCGGAACAGCACCAGTGCTTCCAGCGATGGCGCGAAGCCGCACAGCCAGGACGTCAGCACGAAGAGCAGCGTGGAGGCCAGGAACAGCCGCACCTGGCCGAAACGCTGCGTGAGCCAGCCGGTGAGCGGCACGGTGATGGCGTTGGCCACCGCGAACGACGTGATGACCCAGGTGCCCTGGCTGGCGCTCACGCCCAGGTCGCCCGAGATGGTGGGGATGGACACGTTCGCGATCGAGGTGTCCAGCACGTTCATGAACACCGCGGCCGACAGGGCGACGGAGCCGATGACGCGCAGCGCGCCTTCCAGCGGCGGATGGCCGGCGGGCGATCCCGTGGCGGGTGCAGCTGGCGCCGGCGCGGTGTTGGCGGGCGTGTTCACTGGACGACCTTCGTGCTTCGCACTTCGGTATTCGCCCTTGGGGCGGCCCGGCGTGCTCATGCCGAGAGGTTGCTGGTGATGATCTGTTCGATCAGCGTGTCGGCCTGGGCCGACTCGGCATCGAAGGCGCGGGTGGACAGGGCGGGGCCGCTGCGCGTGGGGGGCGTGGCGGGCTCGGCCGATACGTCGACCTCGACGTTCATGGACAGGCCCACGCGCAGCGGATGCTGGCGCAGCGTTTCCGGGTCCAGTGCGATGCGCACGGGCACGCGTTGCACGACCTTGATCCAGTTGCCGGTGGCGTTCTGCGCGGGCAGCAGCGCGAAGGCGCTGCCGGTGCCGGCGTCGAGACCCACGACGGTGCCGTGATAGGTGACCGACTTGCCGTAGAGGTCGGCCACGACGGTGGCAGGCTGGCCCACGCGCATCTCGCGCAACTGGCCTTCCTTGAAGTTGGCTTCGACCCATACCTGGTCCAGGGGCACGACGGTCATGAGCGGCGTGCCGGGCGCCACGCGCTGGCCGACCTGCACGCTGCGCTGCGCGATCATGCCGTCCGCGGGGGCGGGCAGCGTGGCGCGCGAGGCATCCAGCCAGGCCTGGCGCAGCGCCGAGGCCGCCTGCAGGACATCGGGATGGTGCGCCACGTCGGTGCCTTGCGTCAGCGCCTGGTTGGTGGCCAGCTTGGCCTGCGCCGCGGCCAGTTGTGCCTGGGCCTGGGCCAGACCGGATTCGGCCGATTGCAGCGCGGTGCGGGCGTGCAGGATCTCCTCGCCGCTGACGCCGCCCGATTTCGACAGCGCCTGGCGGCGTTGCCAATCGCTGCGGGCGCGGGCCAGCTCGGCCTGGGCGCGGCTGATGTCGGCGCGGCGCACGTTCACGTCGGCGTCCAGCGCATCGTTCTGCACGTACAGGGTGCGGGTCTGGCGCACGGTCTGGGCCAGGCGCGCCTTGGCTTGCGCCAGGGCGACGTCCGCATCGGCGGCGTCCAGGCGCACCAGCGGCTGGCCGGCGCGCACGGTGTCGGTGTCATCGGCTTCGATGGCGACCACCGTGCCGGCCAGGCGCGGCGTGATCTGGACCAGGTTGCCGTGCACATAGGCGTCGTCGGTGGCTTCGTAGTGCGAAGCCACGAGCGTCCACCAGGCGCCGTAAGCAACGGCGACCGCGGCGATGCCGATGCCGGCCAGGATCAGGAGCCGCTTGCGGGCGGCGGGGCGGGGGGCGACGGGAGCGTTCATGTCGTATCTGCCGGTCGAAGTGAGAGGTCGGGGACTGGGTGGGTTCAGGATGCGTCGGGCGCATAGCCGCCGCCCAGCGCATAGGCGAGGTCGGCGTCCAGCTGGTAGCCGCGCAGCCGCAGGTCGGTTTCCTGGCGGCGTTGCTGCAGCACGCCGTCCTGGGCGACCAGGACCGAGAGGTAGTTGCCCAGGCCGCTGCGGTAACGGTCCAGCGCCAGCGCGTAGGCTTCTTCCACGGCCGCGCGCGCCTGCGTCTGGGCCTGGCTTTCGTCGCCCAGCAGGCGCAGGGCATCGACGGCGTCGGCCACCTGGTGTACGGCGGTCAGCACCGTGTCGTTGTAGTCGGCCACCGCCAGGTCGCTCTCGGCGCGCCGGCCTGCCAGCGCGGCGTTGAGCCGGCCGCCTTCGAAGATGGGCAGGCTGATGGCCGGGCCGATGCCGGCCATGCGGCTGCCGGCGTTCAGCAGGTTCTCCGTGGACAGCGAAGCGAAGCCCAGGAACGCGGAGAGATTCACATTCGGATAGAAGGCGGCGCGCGCGCTTTGGATGTCCTTGCGCGCGGCTTCGGCACGCCAGCGCGCGGCCACCACGTCGGGACGGTGGCCCAGCAGTTCGATCGGCAGGGTGTCGGGCACGGCCAGCGGCAGGCGGCGCAGCGCCGCGGCCTGGATGCCGCGCGCCAGCTCGGGCCCGCCACCGGCCAGCGCGGCCAGCTGGTTGCGGCCCACGGCCAGGCGGGTCTGCACCTGCACGGCTTCCACCTTGGCCGCGGCCAGCGCGGATTCCGCCTGCTTCACTTCCACCTGGGTGTCCAGGCCGGCGGCCTGGCGGTCGCGCGTCAGCTGGGCGACGTCCTCGCGCTGGCGCACCGTGTCGGCGATGACCTGCTGCTGGGCAAAGGCGTTCTGCAGGTTCAGGTAGCTGCGCACGACCGCGCTGGCCAGCAGGTTGTGGGCGGCGCGGGCTTCGGCCTCGGCCGATTGCACCCGCGACAGCGCCGCTTCGTGTTCGGCGCGGTGCTTGCCCCAGAAGTCGATCTCGTAGCTGAAATCCAGCGCCAGCCGGTTGTCGGTGCCGACCGAGCCGCCCAGGGGCGGCGGGTAGATGTAGTTGCCGCTGTAGCGCTGGCGCGTCAGGCCGTAGTTGCCGCTCACCGAGGGCAGCAGGTCGGCGCGGGCCTGGGCCGCGGCGGCGTTGGCCTGCGCGACGCGCGCCTGGGCGGCAAGCAGCGAGGGGCTGCCGGCCACTGCCTGCTCGACCAGACGGTTCAGTTGCGGGTCTTCATAGCGCTGCCACCAGTCGGCGGCGGGCCATTGCACCGGGCTGGCGGCCAGGCCCAGGGTGGCCGCGTCCACGGGGTCGGCGGGCGTGGCGCCGGGGGCGATCTGCGCGCAGCCGGTGGCCAGGAGCAGGGGGAGGAGGGCAAGCAGTCTTTTCATGCTGACAAATGGCTGAAAGTGTTTGACTGGTTCGAATCTGACTAGGCAAATATATGGGAAAAAAAAACGGCGTCAACTGAGCTCGCCGCCGTTGGCGATCATGCGTCGCAGGAGGCCGCCGAGCACCGCGGCCTCTTCGTTGGAGAAGCCGCGCAGGTGCAGGTTCAATGCGCTGGCCAGCAGCGGGGGAATCCTTTCGCTGGTGGCCTGGCCGGCTTCGGTCATTTCGAGCTTGATGACGCGGCGGTCTTCGCTGCTGCGCACGCGGCGCAGGAGGCCCTTGCTTTCCAGGCGGTCCAGCGTGCGCGTGATGGCGCCGGTATCCACGCCGATCAGGCGGGCGAGCTCGGCCGGGGTTTCCGCCCGGCGCAGCGCCACCATGATGAGCGGGCGCCATTGCATGGCGGTGAGCTCCAGCGGCGCCATTTCCTTGTCGATGACCCGGTTCAGCGACAGGTAGACCTGCTTGATCAGGTAGCCGATGCTGTCGTTGGACAGGCAGCGGCTATCGCCGCGGTAATGCGCGGCGGGTGTGCTGTGGGGGTCGGTGAACGGTGTGGACATGCCGGCCAATTTAGTTGCCTAGTCAGTTTCTGTCAAGCGGATTCATTGACGGTGGTTGGCGCGCGCACATCACTTGGGGCGCGCGGGCAGGACGATGGCCAGGATGATGAGCGCGGCGCCCAGCATCATGCGCGCGCTGGGTTCCTGGCCGAACAGCAGCCATGCGCCGGCAATCGCATAGACCGGCTCGAGCGCGATGACGAGGCCGGCCGTGCGGGCCTTGATGACCTGCAGGCTGGACACGAACAGGAAATGCGACAGCCCGGTGCAGAAGACGCCCAGCGCGGCCAGCCACAGCCAGTCGGCCGTGCGCAGCGCATGCAGCTCGGGCACGGCGAAGACGGCCACCGACAGCGCCACGGCCAGATTCTGCCACCACGCCACCTGCACGGGGTCGGCGCCCTTGGCGCTGCGCCGGTTCAACAGTGCCAGCAGCGCGAAGGACAAACCCGAGGACAGGCCCCAGGCCAGGCCCACGGTGCCCTGGTCGGCCCAGTCGTACGAAGGCACCACCAGCACCAGACCGAGAGAGACCAGCGCCAGCACGCCCCATTCCGCCAGGCGGATGCGCTCGCGATAGAAGAGGCCCTCGAGCAGCATGGTGAAGGCGGGGAAGCTGGCGAAGCCCAGCGTGGCCACCGCGATGCCGCCCACTTTCACGGCGATGAAGAAGGTGACCCAATGCGCGGCCAGCAGGATGCCGCAGACGGCGAGCAGCCCCAGCTTGCCCGCGTCGATGCCGCGCTTGAGCGGGACGCCGCGCAGCCGGGCGAAGGCCGCCAGCGAGACCAGGGCGAACAGCGCCCGTCCGAAGGTGATGACGGCAGCACTGGCCTGTATCAACTCGCCGAAGATGCCGGTCAGGCCGAAGAGAACCGCCGCGGCGTGGATGGAGAGGAGGGCGTTGCGATGCTGCATGGAAGAGTGCGCAGGCGGAATGGGCGGAGACGGGAAAAAACGGGGCCCGCATGGAAGAGGGCGGAGACTAAAATCATCGCATGAATCCAGAATCCGGTCCTGGCGGCGCTGCCTCGCGCGTCATCCTGTCCGCCCGCAGCATCGGCATCCTGCTGGCCGCATTGGGCGCCATCCTGTTCGCGGCCAAGGCCGTCGTGGTGAAGCTCACCTATCGCTACGACGTGGACGCCGTCACCGTCATTGCCTTCCGCATGGCGTTCTCGCTCCCCTTTTTCCTTGCCATCGGATGGTATGAAGCCCGCCGCGCGCGGCGCGGGCTGCAGCCCAGGCTCACCCGCCGCGACAGCCTGCAGCTGGCGGCGCTGGGCTTGATGGGCTATTACCTGTCCAGCTTCCTCGACTTCATCGGCCTGCAGTACATCAGCGCCGGGCTCGAGCGCCTGATTCTGTTCCTGGCGCCCACCATGGTGCTGCTCATCAGCGCGTTCTGGCTGGGACGGCAGATCTCGCGCGCCCAGTGGGTGGCGCTGGCCCTGTCGTATGCCGGCGTGGTGCTGGTGTTCGCGCATGACGTGAGCTTCGGCGGCGACCATGTGCTGAAGGGCTCGCTCTTCGTGCTCGGGTCGGCGCTGACCTATGCGCTGTACCTGATCGGCTCCGGGGAGCTGATCGCCAAGGTCGGGGCGACCCGCCTCGTGGCCTATGCGATGACGGTCTCCAGCCTCGCCTGCATCGTGCAGTTCTTCGTGGTGCACGGCACGTCCCAGGTGATCCAGCCGATGCCGGTCTATGGCTGGTCGGTCGTGCATGCCACGCTGAACACCGTGGCGCCCGTCTTCATGATCATGTGGGCCGTGGCCCGCGTGGGGGCGCCCACCACCTCGCAGGTGGGCATGATCGGCCCGGTGTCGGTGCTGTTCCTGGCCGCCTGGCTGCTGGACGAGCCCATCACCGTCTGGCAGTTGGCCGGGACCGTCCTCGTCATGGCCGGGGTCTTTGTTCTCAGCGTCCGCCGCAAGCGGTAAAGTCGGCGGCGTGCATCTGTTTTCCCTCGCGGCCGGGCGTGTCCGGCCGCAAGCCATCTCCTTCCCAGTTCATCGCGCGTTCAGGAGCTAGACATGAGCAAGACAGTCCAGGCAATCCGCATCGACCAGCACGGCGGTCCCGAGGTTCTCAAGGTGGCCGATGTCGTCCTTGCGCCGCCCGCCGACACCGAGGTGACGATCCGCCAGCATGCGGTGGGCCTGAATTTCATCGATATCTATTTCCGCACGGGGCTTTACCCGCATCCGCTGCCGCATGGCCTGGGCTTCGAGGCCGCGGGCGTGGTCGAGGCGGTGGGCGCCAAGGTGGGACACCTGAAAGTGGGCGACCGCGTGGCCTACGGCCAGAGCCCCCTGGGCGCTTACGCGCAGGCGCGCAACGTGCCGGCCCATCAGGTCGTCAAGCTGCCCAAGGGCGTGAGCTTCGAGGACGCGGCCGCGCTGATGCTCAAGGGCCTGACGGTGCAATACCTGTTCCGCCAGACCTATCGCCTGCAGGGCGGTGAAACGATCCTGTTCCATGCCGCGGCCGGCGGCGTGGGCCTGATCGCCTGCCAATGGGCGCGCGCCCTGGGCGTGAAGCTGATCGGCACGGTGTCCAGCCCCGAGAAGGCCGCGCTGGCGCGCGAGCATGGCGCCTGGGAGACCATCGACTACTCGCGCGAGAACGTGGCCGAGCGCGTCAAGGAACTGACGGGCGGGCGCAAGGTGCCGGTGGTGTATGACGGCGTGGGCAAGGACACCTGGCTGGCCTCGCTGGACAGCCTGGAGCCGCGCGGACTGATGGTCAGCTTCGGCAATGCGTCGGGCCCGGTCACCGACGTGAACCTGGGCATCCTGGCCGACAAGGGCTCGCTCTACCTGACGCGCCCGAAGCTGGGCAGCTACGTGGACACGCAGGCCAAGATGCAGGCTGCCGCCGATGATCTTTTCTCGCTGGTCGTGAAGAAGAAGATCGCGGTGCGCATCGACCAGCGCTATCCGCTGGCGAAGGCCGGCGAGGCGCAGGCCGCGCTGAGCAGCCGCAAGACCACGGGCGCGACGGTCCTGACGCTGGATTGAGCGGCGGCGCGGCAAGCGCCGGCGTGGCGTGGCGGCCTCAATATGTGTCGGTGTGTTCCCCGCGCAGGCAGGGTTTCCGGGCGGCGGGGAGCGGCCCGGCGCGCAAGCGGGGCAGGCCTGGCGGGGATTGCGCAAGCGGTGCCTGGGGCAGGGGAGGATTCTTACAGTCGGAAGGCGTTTGCAGACATCCGGTTACGGCCAGCCTGGCACGGTGCTTCTAAGATGACTTCGCATTCATCGCCTAGGAGATCATCATGACCCTGAAGACCTTGACTCTTGCCCTGACCGTGGCCGGCGCTGGCGTTCTGGCCGGCTGCTCCTCGCCCTCGATCGTGACCAAGAGCGACGGCTCGCAGACCGTGACCGCCGACGCGCCCGAGTACGACAAGCGTTCGAACACCTATTCGTACGAGGAAGACGGCCGCAAGGTGCAGGTCAACAAGGATCGCGTCGACCGCATCGAGGAAGTGAAGTAAGCGCGTGGTCGAATGACGCATTGCAGCGCCCGTTGCGGGCGCGCATGAAAAACGGCGCCTGATGGCGCCGTTTTTCATGTCAAGGCTGAAAGGCCTATTGTCCGGCTTCGCGGTGGTATTGCGCCACGCGCTCGACTTCGTTGCGCGAGCCCAGCACCACGCCCACGCGCTGGTGCAACTGCCCGGGCTTGATGTCCAGGATGCGGTTGACGCCGTCCACCGCCGCGCCGCCGGCCTGTTCGACGATGAAGCTCATGGGATTGGCTTCGTACATCAGGCGCAGCTTGCCCGGCTTGCCCGGCTCGCGCGCGTCCCAGGGATACATGAAGATGCCGCCGCGCGTGAGGATGCGATGCACGTCGGCCACCATCGAGGCGATCCAGCGCATGTTGAAGTCCTTGCCGCGCGTGCCGGTGGCGCCAGCCAGGCATTCGTCGATGTAGCGGCGCACGGGCGGTGCCCAGTGGCGCATGTTGGACATGTTGATGGCGAATTCGCGCGTGTCCTCGGGGATGCGGATGTTTTCGTGCGTGAGCACCCAGGAGCCCATTTCACGGTCCAGCGTGAAGCCCACCACGCCCTTGCCGACGGTGAGGACCAGCATGGTCTGGGGGCCATAGACGGCATAGCCCGCGGCCACCTGGCGGCTGCCTTCCTGCAGGAAGTCGGCTTCGGTGACGGGCGCGCCGGCCACGTGGGTGGGCGCCTTCAGCACCGAGAAGATGGTGCCGATGGAGACGTTCACGTCGATGTTCGACGAGCCGTCCAGCGGATCGAACAGCAGCAGGTATTCGCCCTTGGGATAGCGGTTGGGAATGGCGTGGATGGTTTCCATTTCCTCGGAGGCCATGGCGGCGAGGTGGCCGCCCCATTCATTGGCTTCCAGCAGGATTTCGTTGGAGAGCACGTCCAGCTTCTTCTGGACTTCGCCTTGCACGTTCTCGCTGTCCAGGCTGCCCAGGACGCCGCCCAGCGCGCCCTTGCCCACGGCGTGGCCGATGGACTTGCAGGCGCGCGCGACGACTTCGATGAGCAGGCGCACTTCGGCGCCCAGGCCATCGGCCTGGCGCTGCTGTTCGACCAGGTACTGCGTGAGGGTTTTACGTTTCATGGCGTCGGGATAAAAGTGGCGGTTTCAGGGAATCAGATGTCGAGCGCCTTGGCGACGATCTCGGCGACGTTGCGCGACAGGCCGGCATGCGCGCGCACGCGGCCGAGCGCGGCCTGCATGCCCGTGCGCAGCGCCGGGGCATAACGGGCCCAGTTGTCCATGGCGCGCGCCAGGCGCGCGGCCACTTCGGGATTCAGCGCGTCGAGGGCCAGCACCTGCTCGGCCCAGAAATCGTAGCCGGCGCCATCGGCGGCATGCAGGCCGCGGGCGTTGTTCAGGCAGAACTGGAACACCAGCGCGCGTGCACGGTTGGGATTGCGCAGCGTGAAGGCAGGATGCGCCATCAGGGCGCGGGCGGCAGCCACGTCGGTGCCGCGCGCGGTGGCCTGCAAGGCGAACCACTTGTCGATGACCAGCGGGTCGTGCTGCCAGCGCGTGTGGAAGTCGGCGATGGCCTGGCCGACGGCGTCGCCGCTGCCTTCGTTGACCAGTGCGCTCAGCGCGCCCATGCGGTCGGTCATGTTGGCCGCGCCGCGATACTGCGTTTCCGCCAGCGCCTGGTTGGCGGCGGCGTCGCCGGCCATCAGGTAGGCCAGCGACAGGTTCTTCAGTGCACGGCGGCCCGCCGGGCCAGGCGCGGGCGAGAACGCGCCCTCCGTCTGGTTGTCCTGGTAGGCGGCGCGCCAGTCCTGCGCCAACTGGCGGCCCAGCTCGGCGCGCAGGAAGTCGCGCGCGGCGGCCAGCGCGGGCGGATCGATGGGCTGCATGCGTTCAGCCAGCGTCTTTTCCGACGGCAGCATCAGCGCGCGGGCGCGATAGGCCGCATCCAGCTTCGGGTCGCGCAGCGTGGCGCGCCAGGCGTCGACCAGCGTGGGGTCGGCCGCCAGCGGCTCGCCTGCCTGGTGGCGCGCGGCGTTGGCGAGGATCTGCCGCGTGGCGAGCTCCTGGCCCGCTTCCCAGCGCGCGAAAGGATTGCCGTCGTGGGCCGACAGCAGCGCCAGCGCCGCATCGCTCCAGGGATAGTCGACGATGACGGGCGCCGAGAAGTCACGCAGCAGCGAGGGGATGGGTTGCGCGGGGATGTTCTCGAAGGTCCATTGCGCGCTGGCGGTGGTGAGCTCGAGCAGCACGGTTTCCTGCGTCTTGCCGTCCAGCGTGAGCGGCAGGGCGCGGCCTTGCGGATCGAGCAGGCCCAGCGCGAAGGGAATGTGCAGCGGCGGCTTTTCCTGGGCCGAGGCATTCTGCTTTTCCACGCCCACCGCCGGGTTGCGCTGGCTGAGCGTGACGGTGCAGCGCTGCGCGGCGGCGTCGTAGTCCAGCGTGACCGACACGCGTGGCGTGCCCGCCTGTTGATACCAGCGGCGGAAGACCGACAGGTCGCGGCCCGGGTGCAGGTCGCGATAGACGGATTCCATGGCGTCGACGAAGTCGTCGCAGGTCACGGCCTGGCCGTCATGGCGGCGGAAGTACTCGTCCATGCCGGCACGAAAGCCCGCCTCGCCCAGCAGCGTGTGCTGCATGCGGATGACTTCGGCGCCTTTCTCGTAGACGGTGGCGGTGTAGAAGTTGCCGATCTCCTGGTAGCTTTCCGGGCGGATCGGGTGCGCCATGGGGCCGGCGTCCTCGGGGAATTGCGCGGCGCGCAGCGTGGCCACGTCGTCGATGCGCTTGACGGCGCGCGCGCTGGCGGCGGCTGCGGCGTCCTGGCCGCGCGCCATCATGTCGGCGGTGAATTCCTGGTCGCGGAAGACGGTCAGCCCTTCCTTCAGGCTCAACTGGAACCAGTCGCGGCAGGTGACGCGGTTGCCGGTCCAGTTATGGAAGTACTCATGGCCGATCACGGCTTCGATGGCCAGGTAGTTGGCGTCGGTGGCGGTGTCGGGATCGGCCAGCACGTAGGCCGCGTTGAAGATGTTCAGGCCCTTGTTCTCCATGGCGCCCATGTTGAAGTCGCGCGCGGCGACCACCATGAAACGGTCCAGGTCCAGTTCCAGCCCGAAGCGGTCCTCGTCCCAGCGCAGCGAGCGCTCCAGCGACGCCAGCGCCCACTCGGTCTGGCTTTCCGAGCCGGGGTCGCTGTAGACCTGCAGGAGCACGTCGCGGCCGGAGCGCGTGCGGGTGCGCAGTTCGCGGCAGGTGAGGTTGCCGGCGACCAGGGCAAACAGGTAGCAGGGCTTAGGGTGGGGATCTTCCCACACGGCCTGGTGGCGGCCGTCGGGCAGGTCGCCGGCATCGACCAGGTTGCCGTTGGACAGCAGCAGCGGGTAGTCGGCACGCGCGCCGCGCAGGGTCACGCGATAGCGCGACATGACATCGGGGCGGTCGGCGAACCAGGTGATGCGCCGGAACCCTTCGGCCTCGCACTGCGTGAAGAGGCTGGCGCCGGACACATAGAGCCCCATCAGCGTGGAGTTCTCGGCCGGGCGGCAGTCGCTGACGATCTCGACTTCGCAGGCGGCGGGCAGGCCGGCCAGGCGCAGGACGCCATCGCTGACCGTGTAGCCGCCTTCCGCGATCGGGCTTCCATCCACGGCCACCGATACCAGCGCCAGGTCTTCACCCTTGAGCGCGAGCGGCGTATCGGCGGGCACGCCGGGCTGGCGTTCGATCGACAGGCGGGACAGCACGCGCGTGCGCGCAGGGTCCAGGTCGAATTCCAGCGCGATGCTGGGAATGGCGTAGGGGTAGGGGAGGTAGTCGCCGCGGGCGACGGTAACGGCTTGCTCTGTGCGCATAAGACCTGGCCTGGATCGACAAGCCGCCATTGTAGACCCGGGGGCGGGGGCAATCCTGCCCCGGGCGAGGCTGTTACCTGCTGCTTACCAGGCCATGCGCAGGCCGTAAAACTTTGGAACGCCGGCGCGGTCCAAGCGTGGGTATCATTATTACAGCGCGATGATTGCAGCGCGCGAGGTCCGCAGCGGCGGACGGCGCGTGCATGTAGCCGAGGTTGCCATGTCCCAGTCTCTCCAGCATTCTCCTTCCGCCCGGGCGGGCGTCCTTTCCGCGGGGCTTTCCTGGCTTTGGCGCCGTTCGCTGGGGCGTCTGGCCCTGGCCGGTTGCGCATTGCTGCTGTCGGGTTGCGCCTCCACGCTGTCCGCCCGCGTCACCACGTTCCAGCAATGGCCGGCCGGCGTCGAAGGGCAAAGCTACCGTTTCGACACGCCCGCCAATGGCTTGGGCGAGTCGCTGGAATACCAGACCTATCGCGACATGGTGCGCGCCGCCATTGGCGCCACCGGCCTGGTCGAAGGGCAGGATCCCAAGTCGGCCCGTTTCGCCGTGCGCTTCACCTATGGCAGCGAACGCACCCAGGTGACGGTGGCCGAGCCGCGTGATCCCTTCTTCGATCCCTATTTTGCCTATCCTGGCGGGTATGGCTACTACGGGCGGCGTGGCTGGGGCGGCGGCTGGGGCGGCGTCGGCTATTACGGCCCGCATTGGGCGCCCGTGAATATGGAAGCCTGGCGCAATACCCTGACCGTGGAAATCCGCGACACCACGCGCAACAATGCGGAGGTTTATCGCGCCAGCGCCATGTCGCTGGGCCGCTCGGATGACATGGTGCGCCTCATGCCTTATCTGGTTCGGGCCATTTTCGACGATTTTCCGCAGAATAACGGCCAGCAGCGCGAGGTGCGTTACCGCACCGACTGAACGCGTGCCCGGCTGGCGCCTGCTTCAAGAAAGAGCAGGCAAAAAAAAGGAGCACGATGTGCTCCTTTTTGCTGGTCCTTCAACCGGGACGGCATGAGCCGGCTCAGGCTGCCGGCTGCTGAATAAGGAAAGACTCGCGCTTGGCGCCTTGTTCCTCGGCGGCTGCCAGCCAGCGCGGGGGCTTGCCACGGCCGCTCCAGGTTTCGCCGGTGTCGGGATGGCGGTACTTGGGGGCGACGGTTTTCTTGGCGACGGCGGCGCCGGTCTTGCGGGCGGCGCCAGTGGCGGCGCCGCGGCGGGCTGCGGTCTTGCCGAAAGCGGTGGCCACGTCTTCGGGGGAGATGTCATATTCACGCATGGAGCGCAGGATCGAGTCCATCACGGGCTTGCGGCGTTTTGCCTGCAGTGATTCCTTTTTCTTTTGCAGCTTGCTGATTTCCTTCTCGATCTTCGCCTGGAGCAGGGAATAGGATTCGCGGGCCATTTGGTATTCCTTTAGTGAGTGGATGCTCGCCAAACAGCACGTCGGGTATTTACCATGCTGTTTGGCGAATGCCAGAATTATATATACAAAGGACATTTTCCCTGCGCGCTAACACCCTGAAAATGTTTGATTTTGTATTCTGTGGCTTTTCCAATGACGGGTTTTAAGCCTTTTGTTATCTTTTTTCCTCAACAGATGGAACGAACATGCCTGATTCCAGCCGTACAAGTCCCGACGGACATTTTCATGTCGCTGCCGTGCAGATGGTTTCCACGCCGGATCGCGACGAAAACCTGGCGCAGGCAGGCGAGTTGATTGCGACGGCCGCGGCGCAAGGCGCGCGGCTGGTGGCGCTGCCCGAATACTTCTGCTTCATGGGGCGGGCCGACCGCGACAAACTGGCGATCCAGGAGGAAGAGGGCAGCGGTCCGATACAGGAATTCCTGGCGCAAACCGCGCGCCGGCACGGTATCTGGCTGGCGGGCGGCACCTTGCCCTTGCGCTCTCCCGATCCCGACCGGGTATTCAACACGATGCTGGTTTTCGATCCGGACGGCACTCAATGCGCGCGTTACGACAAGATCCATCTTTTCAATTTCACGCGCGGACAGGAGTCGTACGACGAGTCCCTGGCCATTCGTCCAGGCGGCGAAGTCCGCAGTTTCGAGAGCCCGGGTGGCACGGTCGGCCTGTCCGTGTGCTATGACCTGCGTTTTCCTGAGCTTTACCGGGCTCTACGCACGTCCAGCCTGCTGCTGGTGCCCGCGGCCTTTACCTATACGACGGGACAGGCCCATTGGGAGCTGCTGCTGCGCGCGCGGGCCATCGAGAACCAGTGCTATGTGCTGGCGCCGGCGCAGGGCGGGCGCCATCCCAACGGCCGCCGCACGTGGGGGCATTCCATGCTGGTCGACCCGTGGGGCGATATCCTGGACGTCCTGCCGGAAGGTCCGGGCGTCGTTGGAGGTACGATAGATGCCGAGCGCCTGGAGTCCGTGCGAACCTCCTTGCCGGCCTGGCGCCACCGTGTCCTCTAGAGCAAAGTCCTGACCTGATGAAAGTTACCGATCCCGCCATCGCCAGCCTCGCCACCGCCAAGTCGCTGCTGCTCGACCCCTGGGGCCTGACCGAGGCCGACATGGCGCGCGCGCTGGGCGAGATATTCACCCACAAGGTCGATTACGCCGACCTGTATTTCCAGTACACGCGCAGCGAAGGCTGGAGCCTGGAAGAAGGCATCGTCAAGACCGGCAGCTTCTCCATCGGCCAGGGCGTGGGCGTGCGCGCCGTCAGCGGCGAGAAGACCGCCTTCGCCTATTCCGACACCTTGTCGTCCGATGCGCTGATGTCGGCCTCGCATGCCGTGCGCAGCATCGCCCGCCAAGGCGCCGGCAAGGCGCGCGTGGCGGCGCAGTCCTCCGCGCCCGGCCTGGCGCTGTACCCGCCCATTGATCCGCTGACCACGCTGACCGCGCCCGAGAAGGTCGCGCTGCTCGAGCGCGTGGAAAAGATGGCGCGCGCGCGAGATCCGCATGTGATCCAGGTGATGGCCGGCCTGGGCGCCGAATACGACGTGGTGCTGGTGGCGGGCAGCGACGGCCGCCTGGCCGCCGACGTGCGGCCGCTGGTGCGCCTGTCGGTGACCGTCATCGCCGAGCGCGATGGCCGCCGTGAAATGGGACATGGCGGCGGCGGCGGACGCAGCGGCCTGGCGTATTTCACCGACGATGTCCTGCGCGGCTATGTCGAGCGCGCCGTGCATGAAGCCATGGTCAACCTGGAAGCGCGTCCGGCGCCTGCCGGCGAGATGACCGTGGTGCTGGGCTCGGGCTGGCCCGGCATCCTGTTGCACGAGGCCGTGGGCCACGGCCTGGAAGGCGACTTCAACCGCAAGGGTTCCAGCGTGTTCTCGGGCCGCATCGGCGAGCGCGTGGCGTCCAAGGGCGTCACCGTGGTGGACGACGGCACGCTGCCCGACCGCCGCGGCTCGCTGAACGTCGATGACGAGGGCAACCCCAGCCAGCGCAACGTCCTGATCGAGGACGGCATCCTGCGCGGCTATATGCAGGACACGCTGAACGCGCGCCTGATGAAGACCGCCGCCACCGGCAACGGCCGGCGCGAATCGTTCGCGCACCTGCCGATGCCGCGCATGACCAATACCTACATGCTGGCCGGCCAGACGCCGCCCGAGGAAATCATCGCCTCGGTCAAGCGCGGTCTCTATGCCGTCAACTTCGGCGGCGGCCAGGTCGACATCACCAGCGGCAAGTTCGTGTTCTCGGCCTCCGAGGCCTACATGATCGAGAACGGCAAGGTCACCTATCCGGTCAAGGGCGCGACGCTCATCGGCAGCGGTCCCGAGGCCATGAACCAGGTCAGCCTGATCGGCAACGACCTGGCGCTGGACAGCGGCGTGGGCACCTGCGGCAAGGACGGCCAGAGCGTGCCGGTGGGCGTGGGCATGCCGACCGTGCGCATGGACGGGCTGACGGTGGGCGGGACGGCCTGAATCAGGCGGGGTCTTTCGGCTGGACCTTGACCGTGGGTGCCTGCGGCGGTGCCAAAGGGGGGCCACGTTGGGCGTCACGGATGTCTGCGCGGGTTTCCCGCGCCCTGCGCGTGAACCAGGCGAGAAAACGCCCCAGTTGATACATCAGCACGGCATTGACCATCGCGCCGAGGTGCGAGCCTTGCTTCTCCGTGAGCCAGTCAGTCGGGATCAGCGCATTCCAGGGCAGGGCCAGCAGGTACTTGCCGAAGTCGCAGCCAAGGAAGCCGCAGTTCCCGGGGGAGGGTTGTGCGAAGAAGGCCGTGAAGTACAGGGCGGTGAAGACGAGACCCGTGCGCGACAGTGTTTTCAGGCGTGTCATGGGCAGGTTTTAGCATGCCCTGCCGGCGGGCTTGTCCTGGCGGGGGGTGTCTTGCCGTCATGCGACTGTCACTGGCAGTAAGAAAAACCGTGCTACCATCGCTGCACTATGCAAAACGCGTTCGCCCGATTTTATTTTTATTTTGCTTTTCCGATGCCGCTGGCGGAGGAAGGATCGCGCGTAGCCTAAAGCCTAGTCCGATTCCTGAAAAAGCCGCCAGCGGAAACCGCTGGCGGCTTTTTTTCGTCCGCCAGCCGTGTCTGGCGGGCTTTTCCAGAAGTCGGCGCCGAACCCTGACCCTGCATGACCGACCCCTGGAGCCTTACCGTGTCACACAATACCGACGATCAACGTATCCGTGAAATCAAGGAGCTTGCCCCGCCCTCGCACACGATGCGCGAGTACCCGTGTACCCCCGCCGTGTCGGAGCTGGTGCACGGCACCCGCCAGGCGCTGCACCGCATCCTGCACGGCATGGACGACCGCCTGGTCGTGGTGATCGGGCCCTGCTCGATCCACGATCCCAAGGCCGCCCACGAATACGCCAGCCGCCTGCTGCCGCTGCGCGAGAAGCTGCGCGGCGAGCTGGAAATCGTCATGCGCGTCTACTTCGAGAAGCCCCGCACCACGGTGGGCTGGAAGGGGCTCATCAACGATCCGGACATGGACGGCAGCTTCAACATCAACAAGGGCCTGCGCGGCGCGCGCGAGCTGCTGTTGGCCTTGAACGCCCAGGGCGTGCCGGCCGGCTGCGAGTTCCTGGACATGATCACCCCGCAATACATCGCCGACCTGGTGTCCTGGGGCGCCATCGGCGCGCGCACCACGGAAAGCCAGGTGCACCGCGAACTGGCCTCGGGCCTGTCGTGCCCGGTCGGTTTCAAGAACGGCACCGATGGCAACGTGAAGATCGCGGTCGACGCCATCAAGGCCGCATCGCAGCCGCACCACTTCCTGTCGGTGACCAAGGGCGGCCACTCGGCCATCGTGTCCACCGAGGGCAACGAGGATTGCCACGTGATCCTGCGCGGCGGCAAGGCGCCGAACTATGACGCGGCCAGCGTGGAGGCGGCCTGCCAGGACATCGCCAAGGCAGGCCTGGCACAGCGCGTGATGATCGACGCCAGCCATGCCAACAGCAGCAAGAAGCCCGAGAACCAGCCGATGGTCATGGACGACGTGGCGCGCCAGATGGAAGCCGGCGACCAGCGCATCGTGGGCGTGATGATCGAGAGCCACCTGGTGGGCGGCCGCCAGGACCTGGTGCCCGGCCAGCCGCTGGTCTACGGCCAGAGCATCACCGACGGCTGCATCGATTGGGATGCCTCGGTGAAGGTGCTGGAGCGCCTGGCCCAAGCCGTGCAGGGTCGCCGGTCGGCCCTGTCGAGCACCGGCAAGTAAGGTGCCCCCACGCTGCGCCTTCGGCTTGCTGCCCCCCGAGGGGGCCGCTTTTGCCTTGGGGCGGCCCGGCGGCAAAAGGCTCCCCGGCCGATGGCCGGACAGGGGAGGGCCGGCGCCGCTTGGGCCGGCCCCGCAAGCCCGGGAAATCGCCGGGCGTATACTGGGCCGCTATCCAGTGGCGCCCGAGGCGGCGCCCGTATCCGCCAGCAATACCGGCCAGAAATACCCGCCAGGAAGACCCCCAATGAATGCCCTGACTGAAGGCCAGCGCCTGCGCCGCCCCGTTCCCGATGCCATGTGGGAGGCCCTGCAGGCGCGCTTCGGCGACCGCCTGTCGCGCGCCGAGGCCGTGCGCGAGCACCACGGCCGCGACGAGTCGCCCTATCCCGCCATGCTGCCCGACGCGGTGGTGTTCGCCCAGGGCACGGATGACGTGGCTTTCGTCGCGGGCCTGTGCAACGCGCACGGCATTCCGCTGATTCCCTATGGTTCGGGCTCGTCGCTGGAAGGCCATCTGCTGGCCATCGAGGGCGGCATCAGCCTGGACCTGCAGGCCATGAACCAGATCGTCTCGGTCAATGCCGAGGACCTGACCGCCACGGTGCAGGCGGGCGTGACCCGCAAGCAGCTGAACGAGAACCTGCGCGACACGGGTCTCTTCTTTCCCATCGATCCGGGCGCGGATGCCAGCCTGGGCGGCATGGCCGCCACGCGCGCCTCGGGCACCAACGCCGTGCGCTACGGCACGATGCGCGAAAACGTCATGAGCCTGACGGTGGTCACCGCCGATGGCCGCGTGATCCGCACGGCGAGCCGCGCGCGCAAGTCGTCCGCGGGCTACGATCTGACCCGCGTGTTCGTGGGCAGCGAGGGCACGCTGGGCATCATCACCGAAGTCACCGTGCGGCTCTATCCGCAGCCCGAGGCCGTGGCCGCGGCGGTCTGTAATTTCGATTCGCTGGACGCCGCCGTGCAGTGCGTGATCGAGACCATCCAGCTGGGCGTGCCGGTCGCGCGCGTGGAGTTCATGGATGCCGCCGCGGTGCGCAGCGTGAACCTGCACAGCAAGATGACGCTGCGCGAGTCGCCCATGCTGGTGTTCGAGTTCCATGGCAGCCCCGCGGGCGTGCAGGAGCAGGCGGGCCTGGTGCAGGACCTGGCGCGCGAGCATGGCGGCAAGGACTTCGAATGGGCCGAGCGCCCGGAAGACCGCAACCGCCTGTGGACCGCGCGGCACAACGCGTATTTCGCGGGCCTGCAGCTGCGCCCGGGGTGCCGCGCCAGCACCACCGACGTGTGCGTGCCGATCTCGCGTCTGGCCGAGTGCGTGGGCGCCGCGGCGCAGGCCCTGGCCGCGGCCAGCTTTCCCTCGACCATCGTGGGGCACGTGGGCGATGGCAACTTCCACGTGCTGATGTTGCTGGACCCGGACAGCCAGGCCGAATGGGACGAATCCGAGCGCATCAACCATGCCATCGTGCGCCAGGCCATCGAGGCCGACGGCACCTGCACGGGCGAGCACGGCGTGGGCCTGCACAAAATGCAGTTCATGGCTCAGGAGCATGGCGAGGACGCGCTGGCGCTCATGCGCAGCCTGAAGCACGCCTTCGACCCCAACAACATCCTCAATCCCGGCAAGATCGTGTCTTGGTAAGGAAACGCTTCAACGAGGCGCGCAAGCGCCTCGGGAAGACCCGTCCCTAGGGAAAATCCGGGCCTGCGCAAGCGTGGTGGTCCAGGATATCTTCCCTGCATGAGCGCCATCGTCGAGACAGGCATCGCGGCCACGCCTGCGTCGCCCACCCAACAAGAACTGATCGCGGCCCTCAAGGGGATATTGCCCACGCATTGCATCCTGCACCGCGAAGAGGAGACGCGGCCGTACGAGTGCGATGGGTTGTCGCTGTACCGCGCCTTGCCCAAGGCCGTGGTGTTGCCCGAGACCGAAGCCCAGGTGCAGCAGACCTTGCGCCTGTGCAAGCGGCTGGGCGTGCCGGTCGTGGCGCGCGGGGCAGGCACCGGCCTGTCGGGCGGCGCCATGCCGCATGCCGAGGGCGTGCTGCTGGGCCTGGCCAAGTTCAATCGCATCGTGCGCATCGACCTGCCCAGCGCCACGGCCGTGGTGCAGCCGGGCGTGCGCAACCTGGCGATTTCCGAAGCGGCCGCGCCATATGGCCTTTATTACGCGCCCGATCCGTCCAGCCAGATCGCCTGTACGATCGGCGGCAACGTGGCCGAGAACTCCGGCGGCGTGCATTGCCTGAAATATGGGCTGACCGTGCACAACGTGCTGCGCGTGCGCATGGTCACCATGGACGGCGATGTCGTCGAGCTGGGCAGCCTGGCGCCCGACGCGCCGGGGCCGGACCTGCTGTCGGCCTTCATCGGGTCCGAGGGCATGCTGGGCGTGGTCACCGAAGTGACGGTCAAGCTGGTGCCCAAGCCGGCGCGCGCCGTGGTCATCATGGCCAGCTTCGCGTCGGTGGAGTCGGCCGGCGACGCGGTGGCCGCGGTCATCGCCGCGGGCATCATCCCCGCCGGCCTGGAAATGATGGACAAGCGCGCGGTCGCGATGGTGGAGCCCTTCGTGCGCGCGGGCTACGACCTCGAGGCCGAGGCCATCCTGCTGTGCGAATCCGATGGCACCGACGCCGAGGTGGCCGACGAGGTCGCGCGCATGGAAGCCGTCTTTGCCAGCGTGGGGGCCACGCGCATGCAGGTGTCCACCACCGAGGCCGAACGGCTGCGCTTCTGGGCGGGCCGCAAGAATGCCTTTCCCGCCGCGGGCCGGGTCTCGCCGGACTACTACTGCATGGACGGCACGATTCCGCGCCGGCACCTGGCCCGCGTGCTGTCGGCCATCCAGCAGATGGAGGACGAATACGGCCTGCGCTGCGCCAATGTTTTCCACGCCGGCGACGGCAACCTGCATCCGCTCATCCTGTTCGATTCCAACAAGCCCGACGAAGTGCGCCGTGCCGAGAAGTTCGGATCGGCGATCCTGGAGCTCTGCGTACAGGTGGGCGGCACGGTCACGGGCGAGCACGGCGTGGGCATGGAGAAGATCAACGAGATGTGCGTGCAGTTCTCGCGCGAGGAGTTGGATGCCTTCAAGGCGGTGAAAGCGGCCTTCGACCCGAGCGGCCTGCTCAATCCGGACAAGGTGATTCCCACGCTGGCGCGCTGCGCGGAGCACGGCAAGATGCACGTGCACCATGGCGCCTTGCCCTTTCCCGAACTGTCGCGGTTCTAGGCACGGAGGCCCGCATGGAATTCGTGTTGTCCGAACTGTGCGACCAGGTCATGACCGCGAGCGCCGCGCATCGGCCGCTGCACGTGGGCGGCGGCGGCACCAAGGCGTTCTATGGCAATGGCCGCGCCACGCAGGGCGAGCCGCGCCACGTGCTGGACATGACGGTGTATCGCGGCGTGGTCACCTATGAGCCGTCGGAACTGGTGGTAACCGTGCGCGCCGGCACGCCGCTGGCCGAGCTGGAGGCCACGCTGGCCGCGCAAGGCCAGATGCTGGCCTTTGAACCGCCGCATTTCGGCGCGGATGCGACCGTGGGCGGTTGCGTGGCGGCCGGCTTGGCCGGACCGCGCCGCATGGCGGCGGGCGGCGTGCGCGATTTCGTGCTGGGCGCGCGGCTGCTGGATGCGCAGGGCAGGGTGCTGCGCTTTGGCGGCGAGGTCATGAAGAACGTGGCGGGCTACGACGTCTCGCGGCTGCTGGCGGGCTCGCAAGGCATATTCGGCGCGTTGCTGGACGTGTCCTTGAAGGTCGTGCCGCGGCCCATCGCCGAGGCGACGCTGCGCCTGCAGATGGGACAGGCCCAGGCGCTGGCGCAGTTCGGCACCTGGCGCGGCAAGCCGCTGCCCATTTCCGCGACGGCCTGGCGCCAGGCGGAGGGGCCGGCGGACAGCGGCATCCTGACGGTGCGTCTGTCGGGGGCGCCGGCCGCCGTGGACGGCGCGCGGCGCCTGCTGGGTGGCGAACTCATGGCCGAGGGCGAGGCGCAGGCGTGGTGGCAAGGCCTGCGCGAGCACACGCTTCCCTTCCTGGCGCAGGGCCCGTTGTGGCGGCTGGCCGTGCCGCCCACCACGCCGCCATTGGGCCTGGGGCCGACGCTGATCGAGTGGGGCGGCGGGCAACGCTGGCTGGCGGGCGGGCACCTGTCGGCTGCGTCCTTGCGGGCCGCGGCCGCGCAGGTAGGCGGCCACGCCACGCTGTTTCGCGCGGGCGAGGCGGGCGGGCCCGCCGATGGCGTCTTTCATCCCTTGGCGCCGGCGGTGGCCGCGATCACCCGCCGCCTCAAGGAAGAATTCGATCCGCTGGGGATATTCAATCCCGGGCGCATGATTCCGGGCCTCTGATCCATGCAGACCAATCTTGCCGAGTGGGCGCGCGACACCGAGACAGGCCGGGAGGCCGACGAGATCCTGCGGCGCTGCGTGCACTGCGGCTTCTGCACGGCCACCTGTCCGACCTACCAGGTGCTGGGCGACGAGCTGGACAGCCCGCGCGGCCGGATCTACCTGATCAAGCAGGTGCTGGAAGGCGAGGCGCCCACGCGCGCCACGCAGACACACCTGGACCGCTGCCTGACCTGCCGCAACTGCGAGACGACGTGTCCGTCGGGCGTGCAGTACGGCCACCTGATCGACATCGGGCGCGCGCTGGTCGAGGAGCGCGTGCAGCGGCCGCTGGCCGAACGCATGAAGCGCGCGGCCTTGCGCCGAGGCTTGAACTCCCCCTTGTTCGCGCCGGCCTTGCGCCTGGGGCAGGCGCTGCGCGGCGTGCTGCCGCCGGCCTTGCGCCGCAAGGTGCCGTTGCGCCGTCCCGTGGGCGTGGTGCCGCGTGGCGAACAGCACGCCCGGCAGGTGCTGCTGTTGGCGGGGTGCGTGCAGCCCGCCATGATGCCCACCGTGGATGCGGCCACGGTGCGCGTGCTGGACGCCATCGGCATCGGCGCGCGCGTGGCGGCGGGCTCGGGCTGCTGTGGCGCGGTCAATTTCCACCTGGATGACCAGCAGGCCGGGCTGGGGCAGATGCGCGCGAACATCGATGCCTGGCTGCCGCTGGTGGAACGGGGCGACGTCGAGGCCATCGTGATGAACGCCTCGGGTTGCGGCGCGATGGTGCGTGAGTATGCCCATCACCTGCGCGCCGATCCGGTCTATCGACCCCGGGCCGAACGCATCGTGGCGCTGGTGCGCGACGTGAGCGAGCTCGTGGCGCCACACGCCGCGACCTTGCGCGAACGCCTGGGCACGTCGCTGCACGCGCGCCGGGCGGCTTTTCATCCGCCTTGCACCCTGCAGCACTGGCAGGGCCTGCGGCCCCTGACGGAGAAGCTGTTGGCCGACCTGGGCTTCGCCTTGCAACCCTTTCAGGACACGCATCTGTGCTGCGGCTCGGCGGGCGCCTATTCGGTCATGAATCCCGGGATTGCCGGGTCGCTGCGCGACCGCAAGCTTGCCGCGATCGGCCAGACCCGGCCGGATGTCATCCTCTCGTCCAACGTCGGCTGCATCGGCCATTTGCAGGGGGGCACCGAGACCCCGGTGCGGCATTGGATCGAGGCCGTGGACGAGGCTTTGTCGCGGGCGCCCGCCCGGGCCTGAGACACCGGTTCGTTCCCGGTTCGTCCCCAGCGGATGCGAAATCCGGCGGCAAGTGTTTCAACTTGTCAATCGCCCACGCAGGGCGCGCGGCGTATGCTTGAATGCAGCTATTTTCCCAACACGCCCGGCGTGCCAGCCGGGCCGGCAGGAGGTAGAGGCAGCATGCGCAATCACCTTAACGGCATCGATCACGTCGTCGTCGTCGTGGGCGACCTGGATCAGGCGGTCAGCGACTACGAGGCGCTGGGATTCAACCTGACGCCGCGCGGCCACCATTCCATGGGCTCGGCCAATCATTGCGCCATGTTCGGCAAGGACTACCTGGAGCTGCTGGGCCTGCCGCCCGGCTTCACTGGCGCGCCTGCCTTCGCCCGTTTTCTCGAAGCGGGAGGGCCTGGCCTGGCCGCGCTGGCCTTGCGCACCGACGATGCACAAGGCGCGCATGCCGAGTTGCTGGTGGCGGGCATGACGCCGGGCGAGGTCCGCGATTTTTCGCGGCCGGTGGACCTGGATGGCCGGCAGGCCGAGGCGCGGTTTCGCACCCTGGACATGCCGCCCGCGGGGACGCCCGGCGCGCACACCTTCGCGTGCCAGCACTACACGCCCGAAGTGGCCTGGCGGCCGGGCTATGACTCGCATCCCAACGGCGTGACCGGACTGGATGCGCTGGTGCTGGTGTCGGAGACGCCCGAGCAGGACCTGGAGTGTTATGGGGCCTTGCTGGACGTGCCGGTGGCGCCTTACGGCCTGGGATGGCGGCTCGAGATGCCGGGCGCCAGCCTGATCGCGGTCGAGCCGGGAAACGTGGACTGGCTGGCGCACGGGCAGCGGCATGCGCCGCGTGCCTTGCCGCACCTGGCGGTGATCCGCTTCCGCGTGGCGGACCTGGCGCGCACCGCCGGCGTGCTGGCCCAGGCGGGGGTGTCGTTCCTGACGCAGGCCGATGGCAACCTGCAGGTGTCGCCCGATCACGCCCAGGGCGTGACCGTGGTCTTCGTGCTGTAAAGGCACCGATGGCGGGCCGGCAGGCCCGCCTGCTTCACACCTGCGCCAGCGTCCAGGCGGCCAGCGCGAGCGTGAGTTCGCAGAGGTCGTTCTTCAGCGTGGCGTAGCGTTCGTTCGGACGCAGGGTCACCTCGTCCATGTACAGCTTGCGGTTCAGCTCGATCTGCACGCTGTGGCGGCCCTTGGCCGGATCGCCATAGGCCCGCACCAGCTCCACGCCCTTGTACGGATCGTTCACCGACACGCCGTAGCCCCGCTCGCGCAGCCAGGCGGCGATGAACTCGCGGAAGGCCGGATCGCTGGTGCTGCCGTCGCGGTCGCCCAGCACGACATCGGGGTGGACGAGGCCGGGCTGGTCGGTGGCGAACTTGCCCGCGACGCTGGGCATGGAGTGGCAGTTCAGGTGCCAGACCTTGCCGAAGTGGCGGTGGGTCTCGTCCAGCGTGTCGCGCAGGCGCGCGTGGTAAGGCTTCCAGCAGGCTTCGATGCGGTGCCTGACTTCGGCCAGCGAGAGCTTGCGGTCATAGAGTGGCGTGCCATCATCCAGCAGGCGCCAGATCAGGCCCTTGCCCAGCCTTACCTTGGCCGACGGCTCGAGGGCTTCGGGCCAGGCTTCCTCCAGCAGTTCAGGGTCGATGTCCTCGAGGCCGCGGTTGGCGTCGATGTAGGCGCGCGGGAAGGCCGCTTGCAGCAGCGGCACGCCGATGGCCGGCGCGTCGCTCCAGAGGTCGCCGACCCAGGTGTCCTCGGCGGTGCGCAGCACGCCCGGCTCGATGACGGAACGGAAATCAGGGGGATAGGCGGTGCCGCTGTGCGGCGAGTCCAGCACCAGCGGCGCGGCGATGTCGGTGTCGGGAAAGGCGTCGGGGGCGTCCAGCCGGTAGGACAGGGGATGGGTAATCAGCATGATGGGGATGGGCCTCGCTGCCGGCCCCGCGCTCGCCAGGGGTGGCGGGCGCGGACTGCGGCCGGCGGTTGGTGGGCGCCGCGGCCGGTGCCGCGGTGCCTTGCTCGCTGTGGCGACGGGGGTCAGTCGATCTTGATGTTGGCCGTCTTGGCGATGCGCTTGTTCTTCTCGACCTCGTCGGCGATCTGCTTGGCGAAGGCGTCGGGGCTGTTGCCCACGGGCTCCGCGCCCAGGCTGACCAGGCGCTCCTTGACCGCCGGATCGGCGGCGGCCTGCTTCACGGCAGCCGACAGCTTGTCCAGGATTTCCTTGGGCAGATTGGCGGGCGCCACCAGGCCGAACCACGAAGGATCGTTCACGGGCGCCAGGCCCACTTCGGCGAAGGTCGGCACGTCGGGCAGGGCGGCCACGCGCTTGGGCGTGGCGACGGCCAGCGCGATCAGCTTGCCGGCCTGCACGTGCGGCAGCGTCGAGGGCAGGTTGTCGTACATGACGTCGACCTGGCCGGCCAGCGCGTCGTTCAGCGCCGGGCCGACGCCACGGTAGGGCACGTGCATCAGGTCGGTGCCCGAGGCGCTCTTGAACAGTTCGCCCATCATGTGCGAGACCGAGCCGTTGCCGGCCGACGCATAGGTGTACTTGCCGGGCTCGGCCTTGGCGGCCTTCACGAAATCGGCCATGTTGCGCGCGGCGACGCGGTTCGGGTTGACCGTCATGATGTTGGGAACGGCGGCCAGGTTCGAGATCGGCGTGAAGTCCTTCAGCACGTCGAAGGGCAGCTTGGGGTAGACGGCCGGGTTGATGCCGTGGGTGCTGACGGTGGCCAGGCCCAGGGTGTAGCCATCGGGCGCGGCGCTGGCAACGTAGCTGCTGCCGATCGAGCCGCCCGCGCCGCCCTTGTTCTCGACCACGACGGTCTGGCCCAGCGCCTGGCCGAGCTTGTCGGCATACAGCCGGCCGACCAGGTCGGTGGTGCCGCCTGCCGGGAAGGGCACGACGAGGCGGATGGGCTTGTTGGGGTAGTTGTCGGCGGCCACGGCGGCGCCGGAGAAGACGGAGGCGGTCAGCGCGGCGGCGGCACAGACCTTCAGGAGGGTACGGCGGTCTTGCATGGGATTCCCCTTGATATGGTTTCGTAGGACGGCGGTTGTCTGGACCCCGCGTCCAGATGCGGCCAGGGCGCGGGGCGTGGGCTCGCGTCAAGCACACAGGGCATTCTTGTCCGCCCGGCGGCGTTTGTACAAACGAAAAAATCTCCCTAAGCTATGACTTAATTTCATGGCTGAGGGCAAACCTGCCCTCAGCGTCACTGCAAAAAGTACGCCTCATGCGCCGTTTCTGCCCTTCGCTGACCGAACTGATCGCCTTTGAATCCGCCGCCCGGCATGGCAGTTTTACCCGTGCGGCTGAGGAATTGTGCGTGACGCAGGGCGCGGTCAGCAAGCAGGTGAAAAGCCTGGAGGCGACGGTCGGCGTGGAGCTATTCCTGCGGGTCAGGCAAGGACTGATGCTGACCGACGCTGGACGCGGATACCTGAGCCAGATCAAGGGCGGCCTGGACCAGATCGAGACGGCCAGCCTGGACCTGCTGTCGCACCGCGGCCAGGGCGGCTTGTTGACCTTGACCAGCATGCCGACCTTCGGCGCCAAGTGGCTGATCCCACGATTGAACGCCTTCCTGCGCCTGCGCCCCGACATCCGCATGGAGTTCCTGCCGCACCATCGCGGCTATGACTTCTCGGTGCCCAAGCTGGATGCCGCCGTGCGTTATGGCGAAGGGCTGTGGCCGGGCGCGCGCGCCGATTACCTGGGCGGGCGGGAAGTGGTGCCTGTCTGCAAGCCGCAACTGATCGCGGGCGGAGAGCGGCAGCCCGCCGATCTGCTGCGGTATCCGCTGCTGCATCACACGACGGCGCCCCAGGGCTGGCACGAATGGTTCGAGCGCGCCGGCTGCGCCTCGGCCCGCAGTTGGGAGGGTTCGCGCTTCGACCAGTATTCGCTGCTGACCGAGGCCGCCGCTGCCGGTTTCGGGCTTGCGCTGATCCCGCGCTGCCTGGTCGAGGACGAGCTGCGCGACGGCAAGCTGGAGGTGGCGGTGAACCTGCCCATCCTGGCCAGCCAAGGGTATTACCTGTGCTATCCGGAGCAGAAGGCCAACCTGCCTGCGCTGCAGGCCTTCCGCGCCTGGCTGCTGACCCAGGTGGAGGCCGATCCGCTGGCCGCCTGAGGGATCGGACCGGGCGCGGGCGCGTTGCCGGGCGGGTCAATCCGGAGCCTGGCGGGCGCCTCAACTAGAATGACGGGCTGAACGTATCGCTTTCCTGCCCCCATGACCACCAGCAGCAGTGCCCCTGTTTCCGAGTCCGGCGTCGCGTCCGCGGATGCCGTCCCGTCTTCCCGTCCCGCCCGCGCGGCGCGTCCCACCAAGGGCCGCGTCGTGGTCGGCATGTCCGGCGGCGTCGATTCCTCCGTCACGGCCTGGCTGCTGAAGGAGCAGGGCTACGAGGTGGTCGGCCTGTTCATGAAGAACTGGGAAGACGACGACGATTCGGAATACTGCTCCACGCGCCAGGATCTGCTGGACGCGGCCAGCGTGGCCGACATCGTGGGCGTGGACCTGGAGGCGGTGAACTTCGCCGCTGAATACAAGGATCGCGTCTTCGCCGATTTCCTGCGCGAGTATTCCGCCGGCCGCACGCCCAATCCCGACGTGCTGTGCAACGCCGAGATCAAGTTCAAGGCCTTCCTGGATCACGCGATGGGCCTGGGCGCCGAGTTCATCGCCACGGGCCACTATGCCCGCGCCCGCACGGTGGATACGCCCGCCGGCCCGCGCCGCCAGCTGCTGAAGGCGCTGGATGCCACCAAGGACCAGAGCTATTTCCTGCATCGCCTGAACCAGGCGCAACTGGCGCGCACGATGTTCCCGCTGGGTGAGCTGCCCAAGACACAGGTGCGCCGCATCGCCACCGACATCGGCCTGCCCAACGCAGCCAAGAAGGACTCCACCGGCATCTGCTTCATCGGCGAGCGGCCGTTCCGTGAGTTCCTGAACCGCTACCTGCCCACGCAGTCGGGCCCCATCCGCACGCCGGACGGCAAGGTGGTGGGCAAGCACCAGGGCCTGGCCTTCCACACGCTGGGACAACGCAAGGGCCTGGGCATCGGCGGCGTGAAGGGCCGCCAGCGCGAGGATGGCACGGCCGATGCCTGGTACGCCGCGCGCAAGGACCTGGCCAGCAACACCTTGTACGTCGTGCAGGGCCATGACCATCCCTGGCTGCTGTCGCGCGCGCTTTCGGCGCAGGATGCCAGCTGGATCGCTGGCGAGCCGCCGGCCACGGGCGCCTATGGCGCCAAGACGCGCTATCGCCAGGCCGACGCGGCCTGCCGCCTGCGTGCCGTTGCGGGCAGCGAGACCTTCGCGCTGGATTTCGACGCATCGCAGTGGGCGGTCACGCCGGGCCAGTCGGCGGTGCTCTACGATGGCGACGTCTGTCTGGGCGGCGGCATCATCGTGTGATGTCGGGCCCTCGCCTGGCGGGGGCCTCGGGTTTTATCTACAGTCAAAAAAGAGAGGGGAAGTCGTGGATCCGTTGTTTCTGGTAAGTCTGCTCGCGCTGGGTGCCGTCGCGGGGTTCGCCGCCGGCCTGCTGGGCATTGGCGGCGGCATGCTGATGGTGCCGTTCCTGACCATGCTGTTCACCTGGCAGAAGATGCCGCTGGATCTGGTCGTGCATGCGGCCATCGCTACCTCGATGACCTCCATCCTTTTCACCTCGCTTTCCAGCGTCTGGGCCCACCAGAAGAAGGGCGCCGTGCGCTGGAACATCGTCTGGGCGATGGCGCCGGGCATCATCATCGGCGGCCTGTTCTCGGGCGGCGCGGTCTTCGCTTATCTCAACACCGCCTGGCTCTCGCTCTTCTTCGCGCTCTTCGTCGGCTATTCGGGCTACAGCATGATCAACGGCAAGAAGCCCAAGCCCACGCGCCAGATGCCGGGGCCGGTGGGGACCACCGCCGTGGGCGGCGGCATCGGCTTCCTGTCGGGCCTGGTCGGCGCGGGCGGCGGTTTCCTGTCCGTGCCTTTCATGACCTGGTGCAACGTGCCCCTGCACCAGGCAGTGGCCACGTCCGCGGCGCTGGGCTTTCCCATCGCGCTGGCCAACAGCATCGGCTACATCTATGCGGGCCTGTCGCAGGATGTCAGCCAGCCGGGCATGCTGGGCTACATCTATTGGCCCGCGCTGCTGGCCGTGGTGGCGGTCAGCGTGTTGCTGGCCCCGCAAGGCGCGAAGGTGGCGCATCGCCTGCCGGTTGGTTCGCTGAAGAAAGTGTTCGGCGGCTTGCTGTTCCTGCTGGCCGCCTACATGCTCTACAAGGCCTGGGTGGCGTTTGCCGTGGGGGCATGAGCCTCGCTCTTCGCTGTAATGTGCAGTGCTCCTTTAGGCCGCGTTCTTTTTGACGATCTGGCTTAAGCGACCAGCGCCGAACTCCGTCTGCAATCGCTGGTGAAACCATCCGACTTCCATTGTATGGAATGTTGCGGTAAATTGCGCTCCATCATAAGGATGGGCGACATGGCTGGACGCGCAATTATTCGCAAAGGCGACACCACGTCCCATGGGGGGATCGTCATCGAAGGGCACCCCATGGGCGTGCTGTTCGGGCGCGAAATTGCCCTAGTCGGGCATCGTGTGATGTGCCCGACATGCAAGGGAGCTTTCCCGATCCTACCCGACACGGGCCGGCGCCACACTTTCATGAATAAAGAGACGGCGGTCGAAGGCATGCGTACCGCCTGCGGGGCGGTGTTGATTGCATCGCAGACCGTGGCTCGTATCGGAGAGGCTGAGGGGGCTGGAACTCCCGAAAACAGCGCTTCGCCGCAAAGTGAAACGCTTTGTCTGGAATGCCTGGAAGCCGCCTCGCGCAATGCAGCCACCACCGTGGGGCGGGGTTAGGCCAAGGTGCTCAAGGACATTGCGCACTGCATGGCGGCCCACGCCCACCAAGAACGGATGGGCTATCCGTTGCGGCTCTATGGGCTGGTCGACGGGCTGGCGCATGCTCGCGTCAGCCCGAATGACGCGTTGTCGCGGTCCGAATCATCCGCCGCTCTGTTTGATGGCACGCCCGACCAAGCGCTTGCCCACGCGGGGCCTTGGCTACTGGAGGCCACAGATCCAAACGGCCCTCATCGGGCGGTGCTGGACAGACTGGCCGAGAGCGACGAAGGCTTGATCTGGTTGATCAGCGGCTACCCCCTGTCAGATCTGGCTGACGCGCTGCGCGAACGCTTGAACGTCCGCCTGCCTTCCGGAAAATTGGCCCTGCTGCGCCACTACGATGCCAGGGTCAGTGGGGCGATCCTCGGATTGCTGTCCGAGAGCCAGCGCGCCGAGTTTTTGCGCCCGTGCACGGCTGGCTGACCCAACGCACGGGAGCATTGACCAGGATTCATCCCGCCGATGCAGCTTGAATTCACTTCCCAACAGCTCGCCGGCCTGGGCGAGATCGATGCTGAAATTTTTGTCCTGGGGGTGCAGCAGGATTTGCTCAGCGAATATCCGGGACTGCCCCAGGCTGGACTGACAGCGCGATTGTCGGCGTCGTTGAAGGCGGCATGCGGCTTGGGCATCGCCGCCAATGCCAACCTGGTCGATTTCCTCAAGACCGAGGCATTGGTGCCGGGTTTCTACACCCAGCCGGGGTTTGGCGCATGGATGGCCAAGCCCGGCCGGCCACCCGACCAGCGTTTCCATGACTACATGCAAGTCGTGCAATGGCACATGCGCCGCGCGGGGCCAGGCCACGACAAGGAGTGAGGTGACATGCCGGGACCATTGGCGGTACCGATAGCGACGTGGGTGGCCGAAGCGCTGGCGGCGGCTGCGGGTCGCTTGGCTGTGGGCGCAGCGACGGGCGCCGTAGTTGGCGGCGTGGCAAGCCTGCCGGGCGACACGCCGCGCGAGGACAGCGAGGCCAAACCAGAGGCCAAGGCGACAGATCGTGAACTGGCATGCACGGCAGAGGTCTGCAAAAAATGCCCGCCAGACATGGGCGTGATCGTCAGGCGGGCGCATGGCGTGAACTGGAACGCCTACACTTACCAAGCCAGAATCACCGGATTCCCTTTCGACACAGTGAGCTGTCGCTGGAGCGATGAGTGGCTTTGGATGGGAGTGCATTTCGATGGATTCCAACCCGGAGAGTGTCTGCTACAGGAAACCAAGGGGAATTACGACAACTTTGTCGACGCCGAAGGCAACGTCTACGGGTGGTTCAAAGGATATAAGTGGTTGCGAGTCGAGGCGAGGAGGCAAGCGACCGCATGCAACAGTTCGCCGCCAGCAAGGTTGCGGTGGTATTTCCAGACACCCAAAATGTGGGAAGTTATGACGCCCTTCCTGACTGCAATGCGTATCGAGTCGGTACTCGTCCCATAGGTTACTCATGCTCATCCAGTGTCAATTCCGAGACCCCACGCTTCGATCTGATGATTTCGCCGAGATGCTGCGCCGAATGCGCGTCATTACCTTGCTGTTGGAAGAGCACCCAGAGCGGGAGATTCAGTGGTTTGCCCAAGGGGACACGTTGGAAGAGGCTTTTCTCTACCCAGCTTTTGAGGGGGCTGAGCCTTCAACTGCATTGCTTGCTGTGTTGAAGGAGGAGTTCCGAGAGGACCCGTCTTTTACGTTCGCGGCGATCTGGAACGGGACGGAGAAACAATCTAGAAGCGTCTCTTTAGCGGTGGAGGCCAATAGTGTCGGCCAACCTTGCACGTTTTCTCTTTCCTATTCAAGCGGGCACAACGGTGGCTTTGGGAAAGTTACCTCGGTGATAGGGATCGTCAAGGAAATAGTCCTCCTTTTTCCTCCACAGTACGTTTCCGTCGCACCTCCGCTTTACTCTCGCCATCAGGTATTCAAGGACAAGCCAGGGGCCGGATGGATGCTCTATTTGCCTCGCATCATCACGGCCGAGCAGGTTCCGGAGGCGGAGGCGCTGATCCCGCTGCCGGCAGCAGGAAAAAAACAGACTGGCACGCTCATCGTCAGCGTTGCGAACGAAGAGTTTTCCCTGGACAACCCCAGGCATATCGAGGTGGCCAACCAGATCGAACTGCGTCTGGTCGACCAGGACCTGATCGAGCGGTACGAGGATATGTACTGGTCGGGGTAGTCGTGCGTGCGCAGTGCGCCCCTCACTCGGTCCCGCCGTTTGTGAGAGTGCCCGTTTTACCGCCCGAATGCGGAGCCGGTGCGAGAGGGGCTGAATTGAGCGGAAGTCAAGAAGGTGGTGTGACGGCGAGTCGGTGCGGTTAGCGCACTTCATCAGTCTAAGGCCCACCCGGCTTTTCCGTTGGACAAATCGCGTGTTCAGACCCGCGACGGCACCGTGTCGATGAACGACTGGCGGGCCGAGAGCTTCTCGTACAGGCGGGCCAGGTTGGCGTGGCCGGCGCGCCAGTCCAGGTCGCCGAAGCGCAGGTCCAGGTAGCCCAGCGTGACGCCCACGGCGATGTCGGCCAGGCAGTAGTTCACGCCCTGGCAGAACGCGTTGTCGCCCAGGCTCTTGTCCATGGCCGCCAGCGAGGCGTGGATCTTGGCGTACTGGCGCGCGATCCATTCGGCGCTGCGCAGGTTCTCGGGGCGCTGGTTCTCCTTGAAGATCAGCACGCAGGCGTCGAGCACGCCATCGGCGATGGCTTCCCAACACTTCACCGCGGCGCGGTCGCGGCCGGTTTGCGGGATCAGACGGCTGACGGGAGAAAGCGTGTCCAGGTACTCGACGATGACGCGCGAATCGAACAGCGCGCCGTTGTCTTCCATGACCAGGCACGGCACCTTGCCCAGCGGGTTGTAGTGCTGGATGGTCGTGTCCTCGGCCCAGACGTTTTCGAGTTCGAGACGGTAGTCCAGTTTCTTTTCCGCGAGGACGACGCGCACCTTGCGGACATACGGGCTGGTGAGGGAACCGATGAGTTTCATTGGGCCTGCAAATCAAGAGGCCGCGGCGGGTGCAAGCCGGGGCGGATTGGCAGCGAACGTCGCTGCGACAGAACTGTGCCGCCATCCCGTCACATGGGCTTGCGGCTCCGGAAGGGGGACCCCCACGCCGCGCCTTCGGCTTGCTGCCCCCCAAGGGGGCGCCTTTTGCCTTGGGGCGGCCCGGCGGCAAAAGGGCCGCATTTTGCCTGGGTGACGGTGCTTCGGCAAATCAGGCGTTTCAAGTTTATCTTGGCGCACTGGTTTTGGGCGTCAGGGGAGGAGGGGGGCGGGTGATAAAATTGCGGATTCGATTTCTGTCTCTTTTTCACATCATGCAGATTGCCGCCCAGCTCAGCCAACTCAACGCCCTGTCTCCCCTGGACGGGCGCTATGCCTCGCGCGGCGACGCCCTGCGCGGTCTCCTGTCCGAGGCAGGTTTCATGGCGCACCGCGTCGAAGTCGAGGTGGCCTGGCTGATTGGCCTGGCCGACGCCGGCCTGCCCGAGCTGCCGCGCTTCTCCGACGCCGCCCGCGCCCGCCTGCTGGCGCTGGTGGAAAACTTCTCCGAGGCCGACGCCGGCCGGATCAAGGAGATCGAGCGCGTCACCAACCACGACGTGAAGGCCGTCGAATACTGGCTGAAGGAGCAAGTTGCCGGCGACGCCGAGCTGGACCGCGCGGCCGAGTTCATCCACTTCGCCTGCACGTCCGAGGACATCAACAACACCTCGCACGCGCTGATGCTGACCCGTGCGCGCGACCAGGTGGTGCTGCCGCAACTGCGCACGCTGCACGCCAAGCTGGCCGAGCTGGCGCGCACGCACGCCGCGCAGCCCATGCTGTCGCGCACGCACGGCCAGCCGGCCAGCCCCACCACCGTGGGCAAGGAGTTCGCCAACGTCGCCGCCCGCCTGGCGCGCGCCATCGACGCCATCGCGGCGGTGCAGCCGCTGGCCAAGCTGAATGGCGCCACCGGCAACTACAACGCCCACGTCTCGGCCTATCCGGAAATCGACTGGCCCGCGTTCTCGGCCGGCGTGCTGAAGGGCCTGGGCCTGACCCAGAACGTGCACACCATCCAGATCGAGCCGCATGACTGGATGGCCGCGCTCTTCGACGCCATCGCGCGCGCCAACGTCATCGTGCTGGACCTGGACCGCGACGTCTGGGGCTACATCTCGCTGGGTTACTTCAAGCAGCGCCTGAAGGAAGGTGAAGTGGGTTCGTCCACGATGCCGCACAAGGTCAACCCCATCGACTTCGAAAACTCGGAAGGCAACCTGGGCCTGGCCAACGCCACCCTGCGCCACCTGTCCGAGAAGCTGCCGGTCTCGCGCTGGCAGCGCGACCTGACCGATTCCACGGTGCTGCGCAACCTGGGCGTGGGCCTGGGTTACTGCATGGTGGCCTATGATGCCTGCCTGCGCGGCCTGGGCAAGCTCGAGCTGAACGCCGTCGCGGTCGATGCCGACATCGACGCGTGCTGGGAAGTGCTGGCCGAGCCGGTGCAGACCGTCATGCGCCGTTATGGCCTGCCGCAGCCCTACGAGCAACTGAAGGCGCTGACGCGCGGCAAGGGCATCACCGAAGACGCATTGCGCGAGTTCGTGCAGGGTCTGGACCTGCCGGCGGAACCCAAGGCACGCCTGCTGGCCATGACCCCGCGCAGCTACGTGGGTCTGGCCGTGACGCTGGCCCAGCAGGTATAGTCGGGCGGCGCGGGCAAGCCCCGCGCATTGCCCATGCCTGCCGCGCCGCCAGCGCGGATGGGCCTGGCAAGGCTGGCGGGAGGCTTTCCCGCTTGTCCGGCCAGGCCCGTTTTGTTTTTCAACGCCAGTCTCTTCCCTGCCTCGGAGAGTATCCATGAAGAAAATCCTCGCGCTGTTCGCCGCGTCCTGTACGGTCGCCGGCGCGCTGTGGTCCGCGCCGGCCGCCGCCCAGTTCGCCAAGCCGGAAGACGCGGTCAAGTACCGCCAGTCGGCCTTCACCCTCATCGGTTCGCACTTCGGCCGCATGGCGCCCGTGGTCAAGGGCGATGCCCCGCATGACCCGGCACAGATCAAGGCCAATGTGCAGGTGCTGCAGACGCTGGCCGGCCTGCCCTGGGCGGCGTTTGGCGCGGGCACCGAAGGCGGCGGCGCCAAGGCCGATATCTGGCGCGACGAAGCCGGTTTCCGCCAGGCGCAGCAGCGCTTCAACGACAGCGTGGCCAAGCTAGCCGTGGCTGCCGACGGCAACGACCTGGGCCAGCTGCGCGCGGCTTTCGGCGACGTCGGCGCCAGCTGCAAGGCCTGCCACGACTCCTACCGCCAGCGCCGCTGAAGCCCGCGCTTCCGGCACCCATGAAAACGGCCCCATCGGGGCCGTTTTCATGCGCGGCGAGCGATGCGCACGAGGCTCAGAAGGACAGGCTCATCGCCGCCTGCTGCGCATTGATCCACAGCACCAGCGCGGTGGCGGCCGCCGCCAGCACGATGGCGCGCAGCCACACGGACGGGCCGTCCTCGGCGGCGGGTGCGCGCTCGGGCAGGTCGCTGGCGCGGGCGTTGCCCGTCACCATGGGGGTCACCAGGCGCTTGCGGCGCACCAGCGTGTACCAGAGGATGGCCAGCAGGTGCAGCGCGATCAGGCCGTAGATGATCCATTCGTTCTGCGAATGCAGCCAGGTCAGGGTGCCGGACAGGCTGCCGTCGATGGTGTGGGCAAGCGGGCCTTGGGTCAGGATGTCGTCGTTGGCGAAGAGACCGCTGACGGCCTGGAAGCCAATGACCAGCAGCATCGCGATCACCGACCATGCGCCCAGCGGATTGTGGCCGACGGGTGCCGGGGTCTTGCCCGACAGATAGCGCCAGACGCCGACGGGGCCGCGCAGGAAGGTGGCGAAGCGCGCGTAGCGCGGGCCGATGAGGCCCCAGATCAGCCGGAAAGCGACGAGGCCGACGGTGGCCAGGCCGAAACGCACATGCCAGTCCATGTAGGTGCCGCCCAGCTTGATCGTGACGAGGGCACCGGTCACACAGGCCACGAGAGCCCAGTGGAACAGCCGGGTGGGCAGGTCCCAGACGCGGACCGGGGGATTGAAGCTGGCTGGCACGATGGCATTCCTTGCGGGTGACGTGGCGGGACGCACGCCCGCCGGTATCGGCGGTTTTCTTACTGCCTGCGGTCCGCGGGCGGGCTGCGGCGCAGCAGGGTGGTCAGCGCTTCTTTCAATCCCGGGGAGAACACCGGCACGATCTGGGCGACGCCCATCTGGTCCGCGCCCTGGCGCAGGGTGACCGTCTGGCCGTTGAAGGCGGCGGGGGAAGCGCCGATCTCGACATAGCGGCGCAGCAGCGCGTCGACGGCCTGTTGCGCGGGAATCAGCGCCAGCGCGCCGCCTTCGCGGGCGTCGTCGTGCTGCGAGAGCACGCGATGCAGGTCGTCGATGAAGAAGCCCAGCGCGCGATCGCCGCGGCAATCGGCGCGCTCGTGGCCCCAGGATGGTGCGAAACCGCGCGGGAAGGCCGGCGCGCGAGGAGGAGGGGTGCTGTTCATGCCGGCATCCTAGCGCACTTGGCGCGTCCGCGGCGGGACGGCCGAGGCTTGCGGTGATGCGTCCGCGCGCAGGGCGGCAAAGAAAAATTACCGATTTTTTAAGCAAACAGTCAGAAAATGGGAACTTCCCGGAGAAAACCCTTTCTGACGGGACAGTGCCGCCCGCTTGCACCGGGCGGCGGCCGCGGCGGCCTTCTCCCTGCCATGCGCAGGGACCCAGGCTGCCGCAAGCCGTTTGCGTTCCCTCCTGACACGCCCTTCACACGGATACCCATGAGCGAAGTCGCCCAGCCCACCAGTGCAAGTCCCGCAGCATCCTCCCCGTCATCCGCCGCCCCCGACACCGCGCCGCGCCGCCTGCTAGGCACGATCGACGTCATGGCCCTGATCATCGGCATCGTGATCGGGGCGGGCATCTTCAGCGCGCCTGCGCTGGTGGCGGCCAACTCCCATTCCGTCACCGAGATGATGTTCGCCTGGCTGCTGGGCGGACTGATTTCCATCGCGGGCGCGCTCTGCTATGCCGAGCTGGCCACCGCGCATCCGAACACGGGCGGCGACTACCACTTCCTGCGGCTGGCCTATGGCGACCGGCTGTCCTTCCTGTTCGCGTGGGCGCGGCTGACCGTCATTCCCACCGGCTCCATCGCGCTGCTGGGCTTCGTGTTCGGCGACTATGCCACGCAGGTCTACAGCCTGGGCGAGTATTCCTCCGCCTGGTACGCGGCGGGCATGGTGCTGGTGCTGACGGCCATCAACCTGGTGGGCCTGCGGTCGGGCAAATGGACCCAGAACTTCCTGACCCTGCTGGAAGTGGGCGGCGTGCTCTTCATCATCGGCGCGGGTCTCTTCATGACGCCGGATCCGCAAGCGGTGGGCGCGCTCAGCCCGGCGACGCGCGAAGCGACGCAATGGGGCCTGATCCTGGTCTTCGTCATGCTGACCTACGGCGGCTGGAACGAAGCGGCCTATGTGTCTGCCGAGACCGTCGGCGCGAACCGCAACCTGCCGCGCGCGCTGTGCTGGAGCCTGGGCATCGTCACCATCGCCTATTTGCTGGTCAACCTTGCGTTCGTGCGGGTGCTGGGCCTTGAGGGCGCGGGCGCCACCGACGCGGTGGCCGCCGACATGCTGCGGGCCCTGATGGGCGAGAGCGGCGCGCGCATCATCAGCGTGCTGATCGCCGTGTCGGCGCTCACCTCCGCCAATGCCACCATCCTGCTGGGGGCTCGCACCATCTATGCCTTCGGCCGCGACGAGCCGATGTTCAGCTTCCTGGGGCGCTGGAACGCACGCCACGATGGTCCCACCAATGCGCTTGTCACGGTGGGCCTGATCTCGCTGGCGCTGGTGGCCCTGGGCGCCATCACCCGCAGCGGCTTCTCGACCATGGTCGACTACACCGCGCCGGTGTTCTGGTTCTTCTTCATGCTGACGGGCATCGCGCTCTTCGTGCTGCGCCGCCGCTGGCCCGATCATCCGCGTCCCTTCAAGGTGCCGTTCTATCCCTTCACGCCCATCGTCTTCGTCGCCATCTGCGCCTACCTGCTGTATTCCAGCGTGATGTACACGGGCATGGGCGCGTTCGTGGGCATCGGCGTGCTGCTGCTGGGCGCGGTGCTGCTGTTGTTCCGCCGTACGCCGCCCGCCGCCAGCGATCCCGGCAAGGCGTCCTGACGCCGTCTCGATTTCCCTGCGTTGTTTCCTGCCTTACCCTCTTAGGAGCTAGCCGTGAAAAGTCCCCTGACCTGGTTGTCCGCCTTTGCCGGCGCCGCGCTGCTTGCCGGCACCGCCTCGGCCCAGAACGCCCCCTCGCGCACGCCCGACGTGATCTTCGTGCCGACGCCGCAGGAAGTCGTCGACGCCATGCTGGACGTGGCCAAGGTCGGCCCGAACGACGTGCTGTATGACCTGGGCTCGGGCAACGGCATCATCCCGGTGACCGCGGCCAAGCGCTTCGGCACGCGCGGCGTGGGCTTCGACATCGATCCGCAGCGCATCGAGGAAGCCAATGCCAACGCCAAGGAAAACGGCGTCACGGACAAGGTGAAGTTCATCCAGGCCGACCTGTTCGAGCAGGACCTGTCGGAAGCCACCGTCATCAGCCTCTATCTGTTGAACTCGTTGAACCTGAAGCTGCGTCCGAAGCTGCTGGCGCTGAAGCCGGGCACGCGCATCGTGTCGCACGCCTTCGACATGGGCGACTGGAAGCCCGACCAGACCGTCAACGTCGACGGCCGCATGGTCTATTTCTGGACCGTGCCTGAGCGGAAGTAGTCAATTCCCCCCCCGAGGCGCTTCGCGCCTCCCCCCCAGGGGGGCGGTGCGAGCGGACCGGCAAAGCCGGCTCCGCCGCACCCCTGATTGGCTGAGCTTCTTTTGGGGTTTTTTTATTTGGTCTGGCGCCAGGGGGCGCCGGGGTCGCCCAGGTCCCAATACAGGCCTGCCATGATCTGCAGGCCCTCGCGGGCAATGGCGGGCAGCAGGTGTTCGTCGGGGCCGTGCTGCGCGCAGGCGGGATACGAGTGCGGCACCCACAGCGTGGGCAGGCCCAGCACATCGGCGAAGGCGTCGTTGGGCAGCGAGCCCGCCAGGTTGGGCATGACGGCGGGGGCGTTGCCGGTGGTGCCGGCCAACGATCCTTGTGCCCAGCGCACCCAGGGATGTTCCACGTCCAGGCGCGTCGCCGCCGTCTGCATGGTCACGTCGATGTCGATGGCCTGGAAGCCCCGCTCGTCCAGGTGGCGGCGCAGGTGCCGCGCCAGGTTCGTCCAGTCGGTGCCCACCACGAAACGCAGTTGGCAATGCGCCACCGCGGCGGGCGGGATGGCGTTGACGGGGCGCTCGGCCGAGCCCGCGCCCAACGCCAGCACTTCCAGCGTGTTCCAGGCCACCAGCCTTTCGGCGGGCGTCATGCCAGGTTCGCCCCAGGCCGGGTCCAGCGCGGGATCGTTCACATCGCCGCCGATGGGCAGGCCGTCCAGCGCGGCGCGCACGGCATCCGTCACGGCGGGCGCGCGCAGGCCTTCCACCCCCAGCACGCCGCGGGCATCCACCATCGATGCCAGCGCATTCGCCAGCACCGTGGCCGGGTTGGTGATGACGCCGCCCCAGTTGCCCGAGTGATAGGCGCGCTCACGGCAGCGCAGGCTGAGCGTGAAATTCACCATGCCGCGCGAGCCCAGGAAGAGCGTGGGCAGGTCGGCGCGCACACGCGGGCCATCGCAGCCGATGAAGAGGTCCGCTTCCAGTGCCTGGGCCTGGGCGGCGCAGAAGTCGTTCAGGCCGGGCGAGCCGGCTTCTTCGCCGGTCTCGATCAGGACCGTCACGTTGTAGCCCAGCTTGCCGTCGCGGGCGGCGATGGCGGCCGCCAACCCGCCCAGGTTGACGGTGTGCTGGCCCTTGTTGTCGGCCGTGCCGCGGCCGTACCACTTGCCGTCTTCCACCGTGACGCGCCACGGCGCCAGGCCTGCCCGCCATTTGCCGACCTGGCCGTTGACCACGTCGCCGTGGCCATAGGTCAGCACCGTCGGCAGCGCGGGGTCTTCGACGCGGCGCGCGATCAGCAGCGGGCCGCCGCGCGGCGAGGGATTCTGCAGGATCTGGCAGTCGAAGCCCAGCGGCGTCAGGGTGGGCGCCATTTCGTCACGCAGGTACTGCGCCAGCGACGGCGGCACCGTCCCGCCGTCGCTTTCGGTGGGACAGGCGACGCGCCGTTCGAGGTCGGACAGGAATCGGCCGTCATCGAAATAGGCGGCGGCCAGAGCAAGGGACTGGGATCGTGACATGGCGGCATCAGGCGCACAGGCCGGCGCGGGGCCGGCCTGTGCAATAGGGAGGTGGATCTCAAGCGATACGCGGGGGCCATGTGCGGCCCCCGCCATCGCTCAGTTGCGTTCGATGTTGTTGTCGCGCGCAATCGGCGTGAGCTTGGCGATGTCGCCTTCCACACGCGAGACGTAGCCCGAAGGCGGCTCGTAGCCGGGTTGGATGCCGACTGCGCTCAGCTTTTCCTTCAGCGCCGGGTCGGCCAGCGTGTCGGACAGGGCCTTGCTCAGCTTGTCCTGCGCGTCCTGGGGTACGCCGTTGGGGGCGACGATGGCGAACCAGGTCTGCATCGAGAAGCCGGGATAGCCGCTTTCGGCCACGGTCGGGGCTTCCGGCATCAGCGGCGAGCGCTTGTCGCTGGTGACGGCGAGGATCTTCACGCGGCCGCCCTTGGCGGCGGCGATGGCGGCCGGCAAGGCTTCGAAGCTGAGCGGAATCTGGCCGCCCATCAGGTCGTTGAGCGCGGGCGAGGAGCCCTTGTACGGAATGTGCGTGACCTTGACCTTGGCGGCCGACCACAGCATTTCCGCGGCGAAATGCACGGGCGTGCCGTTGCCGTGCGAACCGTAGGAATACTTGCTGGGGTCCTTGCGGACGTTCTCGATCAGGCTCTTGATGTCGGTCGAGGGCTCGTTCTGCGAGGCCATCACGGCCAGCGGCGTCGTGCCGATGACGCCGATGGGCGCGAAGCTCTTGAGCGGATCGTAGGGCAGCGTGGGATACAGGATCGGGTTCAGCGTGAACGTGGTGGCGGTGCCCATCAGCAGGGTGTAGCCGTCGGGCGCGGATTTCGCCACGCTGTCGGCGCCGATGATGGTGGCCGCGCCAGCCTTGTAGTCCACGATCACCGACTGGCCGAGCTTCTCGCCCATGCCCTGGGCGATGAAGCGCGCCACCGTGTCGGTGGTGCCGCCGGCCGGGAAGGGCACGATCAGCTTGATCGGGCGCTCCGGATAGGCTGCGTGGGCGGCGCCGGCCAAGGTGGCGCCGATGAGCGCCATGGCGCCCGCGATGGTCTTGAGTGCATGTTTCATGCTGTTTTCCCCTTGTTTCGTCGAGGCGTTCAGTGCGCCTGACGTTGGTTGGTATCGATGGTAACGATACGGTTGAAATCTTCCTGGTCGGCCAGTTCCTTGTCGCTACCCTGCCAGATCGCGCCGACGGTGCGGCTGACCGGCAGGTCCAGGCCCGATTCGCGCATCAGCGATTGCGCAAGGCGCACGTCCTTGCGCATCAGCTGCATGGTGAAGCCCGAGTCGAAGCCCTGGTTCAGGATGCGGCTGGGGTAGTTGTAGAGCGTGACCCCGCTGCGGCCGGAGCCCGCATTGATCGACTCCAGCAATTGCTCGGTGCGCACGCCCGCGGCTTCGGCGATGCGGAAGGCTTCGCTGGCGGTCAGCAGGTGCGAGGCGACCAGCAGGTTGTTCACCAGCTTGGCGATATAGCCCGCGCCGGCCTCGCCGATATGGAAGCGCTTCTCGCCCAGGGCTGCCAGCACCGGGGTGGCGGCTTCCAGGTCCTCGGCGGCGGCGCCGATGAACATCGTCAGCGCGCCCTTGGCCGCGCCCGCCGGGCCGCCGCTGACGGGGGCGTCGACGAAGCGCACGCCGGCCTCGCGCAGCGCCGGGATCAGCGCCTGCATGGTCTTCGGATCGGCGGTGGTGGTGTCGATCAGGATCGTGCCGGGGCGAGCCAGCGCGATCAGGCCTTCGGGGCCTTCCAGCAGCGCACGCACGATGTCGGAGTTGGGCAGCGACAGGACGATGGCGTCGGCCAGGCCGGCCAGTTCGGCCAGCGAGTCGGTGACGCGCAGGCCGTCGGCGGCGCAGGCTTCGCGCGCCGGGGCGTAGGCGTCCAGGCCGATGACCGACAGGCCCGCGCGCTGGATCGAGTTGGCCATGCCGCGGCCCATCTTGCCCAGGCCGATGACGCCGATGGTGGAAAGCTTGCTCATGTTCTTGGGTGTCCGTGTAAGGAAGAAGGCGCTTCAGGCGCCGTTGGAGTAGGGGACCCAGACGTTCTTCGTCTGGGTGTATTCGTACAGGGCTTCCTCGCCGCTGCCGCGGCCGTAGCCGCTGTTGCCGTAGCCGCCGAAGGGCGTAGAGGCGTGCATCTCGCGGTACATGTTGATCCAGAAGATGCCGGCATTGACGCTGGCGGCCACGCGGTGCGCGCGGGCGATATCGCGCGTCCAGACGGCGCCGGCCAGGCCGAACTCGCTGTCGTTCGCCACCGTGATCGCCTCTTCTTCCGTGTCGAAGGGAATGGCGACGACGACGGGACCGAACACTTCCTCGCGGGCGATGCGCATGCCGTTGTTCACGTGCTTGAGGATGGTGGGCGGCACGTAGTAGCCCTGCGCATCGGCGTCGGGCGCGGCCTTTCCTTCGGCCAGCTCGGCGCCTTCGGCCAGGCCCATGGCGATCATGTCCCACACGCGGCGGTACTGCGCCAGGTTGTTGATGGGGCCGCAATCCGAACTGTCGTCCAGCGGCGCGCCGACCTTGTAGCGGCGCGAGGCCACGGCCAGTTCGGCGACGAAGCGGTCGTAGACGGGACGCTGCACCAGCAGGCGCGAGCCGGCTGCGCAGTTCTGGCCCGTGTTGGCGAAGGCCGCGATCACGGCGGCATCCACCGCGGCCGGGATGTCGGCGTCGGCAAAGACGATATTGGCCGACTTGCCGCCCAGTTCCAGCAGGCAGGGGATCGGCCGCAAGCCCGCGGCGCTGTTCACGCGGCGGCCCGTCTGGGTCGAGCCCACGAACACGACCTTGCGTGTGGCCTCATGCTCGATGGCCGCGGGGCCGACTGTCTGGCCCAGGCCGTTGACCACCTGCAGCACGCCGGCGGGCAGGCCGGCCTCGATGGCAAGGCGGCCCAGCACCAGCGAGGACAGCGGCGTGAGTTCCGAGGGCTTGAGCAGCACGGCATTGCCCGTGGCCAGCGCGGGCGCCATGCTGCCGCCGGCCAGGTACAGCGGCGAATTCCAGGGCATGATCTGCAGCACCACGCCCAGGGGCTCGCGCAGCGTGTAGTTCAATTGACCGCCCGGCACGGGGGTGACCTTGCCGGCGAACTTGTCGGTCCAGCCCGCGTAGTAGCGGAAGCTCTCGGCGACCGCGCCCATCTGCGCGCGGCAGCCTTTCACAGCCTTGCCGGTCGACCAGGCTTCCAGCCGGGCCAGTGCCTCGGCGTGTTCGCCGACGAGTGCCGACAGGCGCGCCAGCACGATGCCGCGCTCGCGGGCGGGCATCGCCGCCCAGACACGTTGTGCCTGGCGGGCGTCTTCCAGCGCCGCGCGCACCGTGTCGGCCGTCGTGTCCTGGTAGCTGAGCAGCGGCGTGCCATCTGCCGGGTTCACCAGGTCGATGGCCTGGCCGGTGCCTGCCACCAGCTTGCCCGACACATACGAGCCCACGACCGCGTCGGGCCCCATCAGGGCGGCGTAGAGGCGCTCCGGCGCCAGGGTGCGTGCGTCGGTGCTCATGCGCTGGCTTTTTCGGCGTCGAATTCGGCGAAGAACAGGCGGGCGACGCGGGTGGCGTCGCTGCCGGTGGGCACGCCGCAATACAGGGCGACCTGCAGGAAGATTTCCTGGATTTCGTCGCGGGTGACGCCGTTGTTCAGGGCGCCGCGCAGGTGGATCTTCAGTTCGGCGGGGCGGTCCATGGCGGCCAGCATCGCCAGGTTGATCATGCTGCGGCTGCGGCGGTCCAGGCCGGGGCGGTCCCAGATGTCGCCCCACAGGTTCTTGATGGCGAACGTGCGCATCGGCTCGCTGAAGGCGTCGGTGACGGCGGCGGAATTCTTGACGTAGGCCTCGCCCAGCACCTCATTGCGGATTTCCTCTCCGCGCTTGAACAGATCCTTGCTCATTTTGCTTGCCCTTTCTGCGTGTCGGTCCGGCCCGGAAGGTGGGCCATGCGATGCAGTCTAAGTAAGCCAGTGCGATCTCGTAAGATGCGAATATCGTTATCATGATAAGCAAAGATTATCGGGGTAATTCCCATGACAACGGCATGACACGGCCTTGCCGAAACCCCGGAAACCAGCCGGAATCCGCAGTTTTTCGCCCAAAAAAGGCCAGAAAATGACCTTGGACCAATTACGGGCCTTCGTGGCCATCGTCGAGCACGGCAGCATCCGGGCAGGCGCCCGCAGTCTCGGTATCGCGCAAAGCGGGCTCACGCAGCAGTTGCGGCGGCTGGAACACTCCCTGGGCACCACGCTGTTCGTGCGGGCCAGCAGCGGCGTGGTGCTGACCGATCATGGGCATACGTTGCTGGCGCGGGCGCGCATCATCCTGGGGGAGTGCCACCGCGCCGAGCAGGAGTTCAGCCACCTGAAGGGGGAGTTGTCGGGCAGCATCAGCGTCGGGGCTTCGTCGGAGGCCTGCGCGCGGCTGGTGCCGGCGGCGCTGCAGCAATTGCGCTGGGCCTATCCCAAGGTGCAGGTGCACCTGGCCAGCGGCCCCTCGGCGGCCCTGCTGTCGGGAATCCGCGAAGGACGGCTGGATTTCGCGGTGACGCTGGTGTCACAGGCCAGCGACATGAGCGACCTGTCCAGCACCAAGATGGGCGATTCGCGGCCCGCCATCCTGTGCCGGCGCGGCCACCCGCTGGCGGATGCCACGTCCATCCAGGCGTTGGCGCAGGCGCAATGGATCAATACGCGGCCGCTGGGGCCATCGGGCACGCCGTCGAACCGCCTGGGCGACTGGTTCGCCGCGCACGGCATGGCCAAGCCCAACGTGGCGGTCACGGTGGATTCCCTGCTGGATACCTTGAAGCTGGTGGCCGAGACCGACTATCTCTTTCTCGGCCCGGGTTTCGTGGTGGAGGACGGCACCTTCACCCGTGAACTGAAGGCACTCGCCTTGCGCGAGCCCATTCCGCATGCGGACATCAGTCTGGTGCAGCGCACGGCCGTGCCGCTTGCGCCGGCTGCACGGGTATTCGCCGCGATGCTGCTGTCCCTGAACCATGGGCGCGATGCGCGGCGAGACGGCGCCGCGCCAAATCCGTGAAGACGTCTGCCTCGCCGGGTTTGGGAGGTTTGCGCACGGGCGGGACAGGGTCGTCGGGGGGCAGGGGGATAGGCGCGGGTTGGGTGTCCTCTTCGGGCAATAGCGCGGGGACCTCCTCTGGCTTGCGGTCGGGGCGGGGTGGCTGCTTCATCGTTGCTCCTTCTTGCATCCTGACGCTTTCATTCGGGAAAGACGCAACGAAGACATTAATGTGTGCCCGTCTATTGCGACAGAGGACGGCGCACCACTCTCTCTAGTACTTTTGTACCGGTAGCCCTGCACTAACGGAGGAGTGATGCAGCAATCGACCACCGCGTTCACGACGGAGCGCAGGCACCTGCTCGAGATCATCGATGGACTCATCGAGGGCATCATCCTGCTGGACACCAACCGGCATATCGCCTGGGCCAACGACACCGCGCTGGCCATGTATGGCGCGGCCAACCTGCTGGAGCTGGGCGGCACCGCCGCGGGCTTTCGCAAGCACTACGCCCTGCGCCACCGCAATGGCAAGCCGCTGCTTGCCTCGCGTTATCCCATGGACCGCGCCCTGGCGGGCGAGGCCTTCTCCGACGTGGTGGTCGAGGTCACGCGCAAGGGCCAGGCGGATGCGCCGATGCGCGTGCATCGCCTGCGCAGCCTGCCGTTGCTGGACAGCGATGGCGTGACCGAAGGCATGGTGCTGGTTTGCCTGGACGAGACGGATCGCTATAGCGCCGAGGAGCGCTTCGAGCGCGCCTTTGCCGCGAACCCTGCGCCCGCCCTGATCTGCCGCCTGGACGACATGCGCTGCATCAAGGTCAACGAGGGCTTCATGGAAATGACCGGTTATTCGCGCGACAGCCTGCTGGGCCGCAAGGCACGCGAAATCGGCGTGCTGGGCGCGGGCCCGGGCCGAGAGCGCGCCCTGGCGCGCCTGGGCGAGGGCCGCACCATTCCCCAGACGGAGACCCTGCTGACGATCAAGGGGGGCGGCAACAAGCTGGTGGTGGTGGCGGGCCAGCCCATCGACGTCGATGGGCGCGAGTGCATGCTTTTCACCTACAACGACCTGGAATCGCGCCGCCGCGCCGAGATCGCGTTGCGTCAGAGCGAGGAGCGTTTTTCGCGCGCCTTCCGGCTGGCGCCGGTGCCGATGGCGCTGGATACGCTCGACGGCCAGTATCTCGAAGTCAATGATGCGTTCGTCAAGGTCACGGGATATGCCGCCGAGGACATCGTGGGCCGCGCCGATGCGGCGGGCACCCTGTGGGTCGACCCCAACGCCTATCGCGAGGCGGCGCGCGCGTTGCGCGCCACGGGCAGCATCAGCGGCCTGGAGGCAGTGCTGCGCGCCAGTGATGGCAGCACGCTCGATTGCCTCGTCTCCGCCGAAGTGGTCACGATAGATGACATCGCCTGCGTGCTGACCGTGTACCAGGACATCAGCGAGCGCAAGCGTTCCGAGGCCGACCTGTATGCCGCCATCCAGACGGTGATGCAGGACACCTCGTGGTTCAGCCGCACGGTGATCGAGAAGCTGGCGCAATTGCGCATGCCGCATACCGAGGCGCGTCAGGCAGGGGGGGAACTGGCCGACCTGAGCACCCGCGAACGCGAGGTGCTGGGGCTGATGTGCCAGGGCCTGACCGACACCGAGATCGCGCTGGAATTGCAGTTGTCACGCAACACCATACGCAATCACGTTGCCTCGCTGTACAGCAAGATTGGCGTGAACCGCCGCAGCGCCGCCATCGTGTGGGCGCGGCAGCGCGGCATCGTGGGCCGGGAAGTGCCGGCAGTCGCCAGCCGCCAGGCCGGGCGCTTCAAGCCCGCGGCACCGCCCGCGCCCGTCAAGGCAAGGGGCAAGACCAAGGAGAAAGTGAAAACCGTCGCGGAGCCAGGAAAACCGCCGGGCAAGGGCAAGGCGGTCAGGCGCAAGACCTGAGCGCGCCGCTCAGAGCGCCAGGTACAGCGTTTCCTTGACCTCCTCCATCACCACGTAGCTGCGGGAGGAGGCCGAGGCGGGCAGGCGCTTCAACAGTTCGCCCAGCAGCCGGCGATAGGCGCGCATCTCGCCCAGCCTGGCCTTGACGAGGTAATCGAACTCGCCGGACACCAGGTGGCATTCCAGCACTTCGGGCACTTCCATGAGCTCGCGGCGCACTTTCTCGAAGACGTCGCCCGACTTGGCCGACAGGTTGATCTCGAGGAAGACCAGCAGGTCCTTGCCCACGGCCTGCGGATTCACCCGGGCGTGGTAGCCCATGATGATGCCCTCGCGTTCCAGGCGCTTGACCCGCTCGGAGCAGGGCGTGGTGGAAAGATTGACCCGCCCGGCCAGCTCGCTGATGGGGATGCGGCCCTCTTTCTGCAGGATGTCCAGGATCTGCCGGTCGATCCTGTCCAGTGGGCGAATTTCACTTCCGGCCGGGGTTTTTCTGGAGGATGCCATGACTTATTTCTTGTTTAGGGCCCATAAAACAGGAAAAAAAACTAGGGAATTGTCCATAGACTAGCCGAATTGACTTACACCAAACAACAGGGGAATGCCATGAACGTGGTCATCTTGGGCGGCGGCGTGATCGGCGTGACGTCCGCCTATTACCTTGCGCGCCAGGGCGCGCACGTGACGCTCATCGACCGCCAGCCTGGCGTGGCGCTTGAAACCAGCTACGCCAACGCAGGCCAGGTCTCGCCGGGTTATTCCACGCCGTGGGCCGCGCCCGGCATTCCCATGAAGGCGCTGAAGTGGATGTTCCAGCGCCATGCGCCGCTGTCCATCCGTCCCGACGGCAGCGCCTATCAGCTGCGCTGGATCGCCCGCATGCTGCGCGAATGCTCGTCCGAGCGCTATGCCATCAACAAGGAGCGCATGCTGCGGCTGGCGGAGTACAGCCGCGACTGCCTGCGCGCGCTGCGCGACGACACCGGCATCCAGTATGAGTCGCGCACGAAGGGCCTGATGCAGCTGTTCCGCGATCCGGCGCAGATGCAGGCCGCGCAACGCGACACCGCCGTGCTGGAAGAGTGCGGCGTGCCCTATGAACTGATTTCGCGCGACCGCCTGGCCGAGATCGAGCCGGGCCTGCGGCGTTCGCTGGACAAGCTGGCGGGTGGGCTGCGCCTGCCCAACGATGAAACCGGCGACTGCCATCTGTTCACGCGCCGTCTGGCCGAGCTGGCCGCCTCGCAAGGCGTGGTGTTCCGCACGGGCCAGCAGGTGGACGGCCTGATGGTGGAGAACGGCCGGATCGCGGGCGTCCGCCTGGGCGACGAAGTGTTGCGCGCCGACCGATATGTCGCCGCCTTCGGCAGCTACACCCGTGATTTCCTGGCGCCGCTGGGCCTGGACCTGCCGGTGTACCCGGTCAAGGGCTATTCGCTGACCATCCCGATGACCGACGAGGCCGCCGCGCCGACGTCCACGGTGCTGGACGAGACCTACAAGGTTGCCGTCACGCGCCTGGATGGCCGCATCCGCGTGGGCGGCATGGCCGAGCTCTCGGGCTACGACCTGCGCCTGAATCCGCGTCGCCGCGAGACGCTGGAGCGCGTGGTCAACGATCTGTATCCGGGCAGCGGCGACGTCGCGCGCGCCGAGTTCTGGACCGGCCTGCGCCCGATGACACCGGACGGCACGCCCATCGTCGGCCGCACGCGCTACGAAAACCTGTATCTCAACACCGGCCACGGCACGCTGGGCTGGACCATGGCCTGCGGTTCCAGCCGCCTGCTGGCCGACCTGCTGATGGGCCGCAAGCCCGAGATTTCCACCGAAGGCCTGGACATCTCGCGCTACGGCGCCGATGGCGCGCCTCGGGCCGGCGTCTCGCGCCACGCCGTCGGCGCTTCTGCCTGAAAAAGGGGCGGGCGAGCTGCCTTGCCGCCCCCTCGTCCTTGTGTCTCATCCGCCGCCCCGGGCAGCCTGCCCGGGGCGAGTACCATTGCATCTGATGTTCGTATTTCACGGAGTGCCCGCATGACCCGCCCCGCCCGCGCGCTGATCGACCTGGATGCCTTGCGCCACAACTACGCCCTGGCGCGGCGCCTGCACGGCGGTCAGGTGATGGCCGTGCTGAAGGCCAATGGCTATGGGCATGGCAGCATCGCCTGCGCCCGCGCCTTGCAAGGCCTGGCCGACGGCTATGCGGTCGCCTTCATGCAGGAAGCCTCGCTGCTGCGCATGGCAGGCATCGACGGTCCCATCCTGGTGCTGGAAGGCGCGTTTTCCGATGACGATGCGCAGGAGGCGGCGCGCCAAGATTGCGCGCTGGTCGTGCACAGCGACGTCCAGATCGAGATGCTGCAGCGCTTGCGCGACACGCGGCCGCTGCAGGTCTGGCTGAAGGTGGATTCGGGCATGCACCGTGCAGGCTTCACGCCTGCGCAGGTCGAGTGGGCGCATGCGCGCCTGCGCGCGCTGCCGGCCGTGGGCGAGATCGGTTTCATGACCCACTTCGCGCGCGCCGACGAACCCGCCAGCGACATGACCACCGCCCAGGTGGCCTGTTTCGACGCCGCCTTGGGCGCCTTGCCCGGTCCGCGCAGCCTGTGCAATTCCGCCGGCATCGTGGGCTGGTCCACCGCCCGGCGCGACTGGGGCCGCGCGGGCATCATGCTCTATGGCTCCGACCCTGGCGGCATGCTGCCGCGCGAGGGCGAGGATGCCTTGCGCGCGGTCATGACCCTGCAAAGCGAGATCTTCGCGGTGCGCACGCTGCCCGCCGGCGAGCCCGTCGGCTACGGCGCGCGCGACGTCACGCGCCGCGACACGCGCGTGGGCCTCATTGCGATGGGCTATGCCGATGGCTACCCGCGCAATGCGCCCGCCGGCACGCCGGTGGCCGTGGACGGCCAACTGGCGCCGCTTTTCGGGCGGGTGTCGATGGACATGATGACGGTCGACCTGACCGACCTGCCGCAGGCCGGCGTGGGCAGCAAGGTCGAGCTGTGGGGCGCGCAGGTGCCGGTGGATCGCGTGGCCGAGGCCGCCGGCATGATCTCGTACGAGCTGCTGTGCAACGTCAAGCGCGTGGCGTTTTCCTATGTGTCTTCCGATGCGCCGGTGGCCGCGGCATCGGCTGCGCGCGGACAGCACGCGGTGGCCTGAGCGTCGCGTTCAGACGGGCTGCAGCGTCGCCAGGTCCAGCAGGGTGAAGCGCCCCTCGGGCGTCCAGCCTGCCGTATCGATATAGTGCACGTTGCCCAGCACCAGCGGGTCTGCCATGGGCTGGTGGCCCACCACGACGGCGCGCACCCCTGCGATCGGCGTGGTGTCTCCTTCCTGCGCCTTGCGGCGGGACCAGGTGGCCAGGCCGCGCGCGCTGCGCAAGGTCAGCGCCTGCGCCACGCGTTGCCAATCGCGCGAAGGGGACTCCGCGTGGATGATCCCGACTTCCCCCTGTGGCGTCGGCACCGACAGGGCATAAGGGAGTTGTGCATACGCCGCCGCATGGCGCGCCTGCGCCTCGGGCGGCAAGGCCAGGAACCAGCCGCCGCCGTTGCGCGCGTAGTTCTCCCTGTCCACCAGGCCGGTGCGCACCAGGCGCACCGGATAGTCCTCGTGATTGCCGCGCACGGCGTGGAACCAGGGCTGCGCCAGCCATTCCAGCGCCCGCTGGCTCTCGGGCCCGCGGTCGATGAGATCGCCCACGCTCAGCAGGCGGTCGCGCGCGCCGTCGAAGCCCACGCGCGCCAGGGCGTTGCGCAGCTTCGAGAAGTGGCCGTGGATGTCGCCCACGGCCAGGTCGCGCCCTGACGGGTTGGGTGCCAGGCGCAACAGGTGGCTGCCCGCGGGCAGCCTGGGCCGGGGCAGGGCGGGCGGGCCGTAGGCGGGCGGCGCAGCGGTGTCGGGCGGTGACATGCGGAAGTCAGCGGGTGCGCGTCGGGACTTCCACGGCGTCGACCTCTATCACGTCGCGATGGCCTTCGGCGATCAGCGTGCGCCGCACGACTTCGTAGCATTCGTTGATGTGCTTCACGCCGATGCGGCGCAGGACCACGTAGCTGACGGTGGCCGCCACGGCGCTGCCCACGATGGGCACGATCTTGGCGGCGCTTTTGCCTGCCAGCTTCTTCACGCCCAGTTTCTGCAGCACCGTGATGACGCGTTGCGGGGTCAGCACGCGGCCCAGGAACTCGGTGCCAAGGCTGACCGAGCTGGCGGTCAGGATCTTGCGGGTGTCGGGGCTGAGTGCGTCGATCTGCTTGGCGCTCAGGCCGAAACGCTCGTTGATCTGGGGCAGCAACTGCATCAGGATGGCCACGTCGGTGCCCACGTCCAGGCCGGGCACGGGCACGGCCGCGGCGCCTGCCGACAGCAGGGCCTTGCGCTGGACCAGTTTCAGGCAGCGGTCGCGGATCTCGTCCAGTTCGGACAGGGTCTGGGGCAGCATGGGACTCCTCGGGGCGATGGCACGGCCATCGGTCAGGAACAGGCTAGCACAGGGGTGTGCCGCCGATTGTTGTGATGGCGGAGTTCCTCATGGAAATCGCGCCCGGACTGACGGGTTGCGGGCAGGGGCCGGCACTTCAAAGCCAGCGCTCGAACAGGCGCGAGAAGCCTTCAATGAAGCGGTCACCCGCAGCACGCGAGCGCCATTGCTCCAGCGTGACGCGCTCGGCCGCCTGCTGGTCCTGCTCGAACAGCGTTTCCATTTCCCTGGCGAAGCTGGTGCCCAGGATCACCGCGTTGATCTCGTGGTTCAGCGCGAAGCTGCGCCAGTCCAGGTTGCTGGAGCCCACCGTCGACCACACGCCGTCGATCACGATGGTCTTGGCATGCAGCAGGGCATCCTTGCGTTCAAACAGCTGGACGCCGGATTTCAACAGCGACGTGTAGTGCGAGCGGCCGGCGTGGAACACCAGCTTCGAATCGGTGAAGCCAGGCAGGATCAGCCGCACGTCCACGCCGCGCTGGGAGGCTTCCTGCAGCGCCTGCACGAACGCCGGGTCCGGCACGAAATAGGCCATCGTGATCCAGATACGCTTCTGCGCGCTTTGCAGCGCCGACATCAGCGTCAGATACACCGTGTAGCCGTCTTCCTCGCCGGGCTGGTTGGCCAGGATGCGCACCGTCAGGTCACCCGCTGCCGACGCGGCGCCCAGCGTCTGGCGCTGCGCGATGGGCGGCCCCTTCTGTTCGTTCCAACCTTCCAGGAACACTTCCTCGATGCGCTGCACCGCCGGGCCGCGTATCTCCACGTGCGTGTCGCGCCAGGGCGCGTCGTCGGCTCCTTTCGCTTCCTGCGAGTCGCGCTTGCCCAGCAGGGAGGACGAGGTGTAAACCCCGCTCACATTGATCCCGCCCAGGAAGCCCACGCGGCCGTCCGTGACGAGGATCTTGCGGTGGCTGCGCTCGTTCACCGACCAGCCGGCCTTGGCCGCCAGCGGATTCAGGGGGTTGAACACCACGACCTGCACACCGGCGTCGCGCATGCGCGCGAACATCTCCTCGCTGGCCGCCAGCGTGCCGATGGCATCGACCATCAGCGCCACGTCCAGGCCGGCGCGGGCGCGTTCGATCAACAGGTCGGCGAACAGGTTGCCGATCTCGTCGTCGTCGAAGATATAGGTTTCCAGGCGGATCGAATGCCGCGCCGCGCGGATCGCCTGTTGCATCGCCTTGTAGGTGGCGGGGCCATCGGTCAGCAGCCGCACCGAATTGCGCGGCCACAGCGGCTGCGCGCTGACGGCTTCTTCCACCGCCATATGCAAGGCCAGGAAATCATCCTGCTTGCTGCTGGTGGCATCGCGAACGATGTCGCGTCCACGCTGGTAGCCTTCCTGGCCGGACTCCCGCGCTGCCTGGACCTGCGCGCGCTGCTCGGCCAGGACCTCCGGTCCCGGCACGGAAGCGCAATGGGTCAGCAGCGCGCAGGCGGCCGCTGCCCCCAAGCCTCGCAGCGCATTCACATTCAGCGCACTGCGATGCGGTTGTCCACGCCAGCCAGGCCAGGCGACTGGGCGATGGCCGCCTCGATGTCCTCGCGCACATGCGCCTCGGCGACGCTGCCGGTCAACACCGCGCGGCCGCCTTCCACGCTCACGTTCAGGTCATGGGCATCGAGGAAAGGGCCGCCTTCCGCCAGCCGGGCGCGCACGTCCTCGATCAGCTTCACGTCGCTGTCGGTGGGCGCATTGCGGGCCTCTTCGGCGGCGTCGGGCGCCAGCGGGTGGTGCTCGAACTTGCCCTCGTCATAGCTGCCCTGGTAGCCACCCTGGCCGGGCTTCTGATAGCCGCCATGCTTCAGGTCGCTGGCCGTGCCTTCTTCCTTGAACTCCTGGGTGAAGGCGCCCGGGCCTTCATTTTCCTTGCGCTGCTTGTCCTGGTCGGCGCTTTCCGGGTTTTTCTTGAGCGTGCTCATGGTGATTCTCCTGTCTCGGAATGGGGAAGTGCCGTACTGATTCACATGGATCATTGACCCGCAAGCGGGTGCCTAGCGCATGGGCGCGCCCGCATTGGGCGGCGCGTCGCCAGGCGTCACGGGCTGTGGCGCCTCGACGGGATCGAAGTCCACCCAGCGACCCTCGCGCCAGCGGCCCTGCGCCCGCTCCACGTCGGTGCCGCCCAGTTCACGCAGCCTTTGGGCCACGTCCTGCTGCTGGCCTGCTTCGACGTGCACGGCCAGCAGGACGCCTGCCGGGCGGACCTTGGCGGGGGGCGCATCGCCAGCCAGCGAGGGAAAGGCTGCCTTGCCCCGGCCCGCCAGCAGCAATGCCCCGGCGAAGGCCCCAAGGTAGGCACCCAGGGCGCCGCCCACCACCAGGCCCCAGCCCGCGCCGCCGACGAGCGCGAGCAGACCGGCGCCGATCGCGGCACCCACGGCCCCGCAAAGGGCCGCACCGCTCCACGCGCCTTTCTGTGCGCCCTTCGCATCCGGATCGACCGCGCGGTCGCCCCCTACCGGGTAGCGGTCATGCGCCCCGGGCGGATTCACGAAAAAGATGTTGATGGCGTCCTCGGCCCAGCCTTGGGCGAAGAGCTTGCCGGCTGCCGCCTGGGCGGCATCGAAGGTCTCGAAGCGTGCTGCCACAATCAAGGACATGTCGGTCTCCTTGTGTCAGTGCCCGGCCCATTCGGGTGCCCACTGGGGGCCGCGCAACGGCAGGCGAGGCCGTGAGCCCCGCGCCGCCGCGTTGTCGGGCGTGTTCAGTAGCGCTTGCCCAGGCAGGCCGATGCGGCCAGGCAGCCGATGACGATGCCGACCACGGCCACCGCGCCCACCGACTTCCACACATTGGCGTGCACATAGTCGTCCGCGGCGCGCGCGGCCTGGCCGGTGCGGGCCAGGGCCACTTCTTCCCAGTCATGGGCGCGTTCGCGGGCGTGAGCCAGTTGGCGCTTCAGTCGGGCGCGGGCGCCGTCGACTTCCTCGCTCGTGTGGGCGGCGGTCGAGCGCAGCAGGTCTTCCGTGCTCGAAAGCAGGTCGCGGAAGCTGCGTTCCATGTTGTCACGATGACGGGCGGGCTTGTTGCGGTGAAGGCTGAACATATCGTGGCTCCTTTGAGAAGTTCTGAAGTCCGGAGAATGTGTTCATTGTGCCGATCACCGCCCCGCGGGGGCTGTGCGGTTGGCTACGAGCCGTAAGCGCCCGTATCGCGCCGGATCGGCCCGTGGCCAGGCCAGCATACGGGCATGATGCAAATCGGGAAAACCGTGCTAGAATCTTGGTCTTCGGTTTTCCGAAGGCGCATTAGCTCAGCCGGTTAGAGCGACGGAATCATAATCCGCAGGTCCCCTGTTCGAATCAGGGATGCGCCACCAGTATCCTCAAGGGCGCCCGCGTAAGCGGGCGCTTTTGTTTTGGGCGTGGGCGGGTATTGTCCTGGCATTGCCGCCTTTTTTGGGCAGGCGAGGGCCGGAACTTGGCCCGCTGGCCGATTTCAAACGCTCACTCTCTTTCGGAATTGTTTCCGTTGGACCTGCCCGCGACAAAGACAGCAATTCCCTTCCCACCCACTGACAGACACGCCTCGGATGCATGGGGCAAGAGAAAAACATGGACAAGCTTGAGCATTACACCGTCGACTGGGACCGAGGCAGTCCTGAATGGGTCCAGGAACCCCTTCCCACCGGCGAGTGGGTGGACGTGGCCGAATGGAATGCCATGGTCAACACGGACGACGAGCACTACGAAACCCGTGTCCGCATCGTCGACGGCAAGGAAGTGAAATACGCCCTGACCATCGTCTGGTGGGATTGATCGCGGCATGAGCCCGCCGGCAGGGGAGTCCCGCCGGGCGGGCGTTGCCGGCAATCGCAGGCCGCTGGGCGGACGGCTCCTTTCAATGCCCCGCCTTCGAAAACAGATTGATCACCAGCACCCCGCTCACGATCAGCGCAATCCCCGCCACCGCCGCGGCATCCAGCTTCTGCCCGTACACCGCCCAGGCAGCCAGCGAAATCAGCACCACGCCCACGCCCGACCAGATCGCATACGCGATCCCCGTCGGCACCGTCCTCAGCGTCAGCGACAGCAGGTAGAACGACACGGCATAGCCCAGGATCGTGCCCACGCTCGGCCACAGGCGTGAAAACCCATCCGAGGCCTTCAGCAACGTCGTCGCCACCACTTCAAAGGCGATGGCCCCGCCCAGCAAGACATACGGATTCATCGGTTGGTGTCCTCTTCATCATCGGCAAGCGTCCGCAGCGCGCGCGCCAGCGAGGCGCGTTCGGCGTCGGACAGGGAATAGGTGCCCAGCGTCTCGGACAGCCACAGGCCGTCCGCCGCCAGGCGGGCAATGAGCCTATTCGTGTTCGATCCTTCCTTCGCACGGTCCGACGCCACCCAGGCCGACCAGCGTTGCGCCACGCGGTGCTCGGCCGCGGAGGCGGCCAGCAGGGCACGCCACAGCGCGGCGGGTGCCGGGTCGGTGGCCAGTGCCAGCGTGGCTTGTACATAGCGGCCGGCGGGCGAGCGCGCCGTCGTGCAGTCGGCCAGCTGGCGCTCGAACCTGGCCAGCAGATCGTCGTAGATGGCCTGTACCAGCGCGTCGCGCGTCGCGAAGTGGTGCTGGACTGCGCCCTTGGTGACATCCGCCAGGGCGGCGACCTTGCCGATGGAGACGGCGTCTCCCTGGGCGAGCAGAGCGGCGCCGGCCGCCAGCAGGCGGGCGCGCACGAGGTCGGGCTGCTTGGGGCGATGGATGTCTGCGCACATGGGCCGCAGCATAACATTACGATCGTAATGTTCGCGGGCATGATGCGCCCGTCCGGATGGGTATCGTCCGCGTCGCAGCCGGGAGGAATGACCTCAGGGCATCCAGGATGCGTAACTGGACGTTTCCTCTCCTAGCTTCGCATGATGAATCTTTTATGACAACTTGCACTTTTGCCAGCGCCCAAGCGTCTAGTAAGCAAGGAGCAACAATAAAACCGGAATCGCGGAGCCAGGATGGCAGTCGTGCGCTTACTCGTTGGATTCTGCCTGGGCTGGTGCCCGGCGATGTGCCTGGGGCTCATCGCCGCGACGCTGGCCGGGGTGCCGGACACGGTCGTGGCCATCGCATTGCTGTGGCTGATCGTGCCCTGGCAATGCCGCCGCTACCTGCGCACCAACACGCGCCACCCCACGCGCGCCGAGCGCCGCGTTGCCCTGGCGGGCATGACGGCAGTGGTGGTAGGCGTGAATACCGCCTTCAGCCTCATGTTGCTGCCCAGCAGCCCGTTCCCCGCGCAGGATCTCGCCGCGCGCAACCTCTTGCTGGGCGGCGCCTGGTTGACCGTGCCGATGTACGCCGCGCTGCTGTGGCGCCTCATGCGCGCCGCCTGGGGCGTTGCGCCCCGCCGTGCGTCCGCCGCGCAGGCCGTGCGCGCCGCGCGCGACTCGGCGGCCGTGATGAGGGTGGATGAATCGGTAGCCACGAACGGCACGGATCACCTGCCGTCCGCCAGCGCCTGATCCTCTCACCCCGCGGCCTGATTGCAATCAGGCCGCCTGCTCGGCCTTTGCCGACGCCGCATGCATGCGTGACAGCGCATCCCCCAGGTCATAGGCAGGTGCAAAGCTGTCTGCACGGGCCATGGGCCACGCCGCCCGATAGATCGTGTGGCGGAACTCCCCGCTTAGCAGTTCGCCCGGCATCAGGTCGGGCACCAGCGCCGACAGCAGCCGCACTTCGCCATCCGACACGCGCCGTGCGATGTGGTGCGGGCGCAATGCCGAAGGATGCGAGATGCCGGCGGCCGACAGCAGTTCGGCCAGCGCGTGCAGCGTGTTGCGATGGAAGTTCGCCACGCGCCGCGACTTGTCGGGCACGACCAGCGCGCGCTGGCGCAGCGGATCCTGCGTGGCGACGCCCGTCGGGCATTTGTCGGTGTGGCAGGCCTGCGCCTGGATGCAGCCGATGGCAAACATGAAGCCGCGCGCCGCGTTGCACCAGTCGGCGCCCAACGCCAGCGTGCGTGCCACGTCGAAAGCCGAGATGATCTTGCCCGAGGCGCCGATCTTCACGCGGTCGCGCAGGCCCACGCCCACCAGGGTGTTGTGCACCAGGCGCAGCGCTTCGCGCAGGGGCGTGCCGACGTGGTCGACGAATTCCACGGGCGCGGCGCCGGTGCCGCCTTCGCCGCCGTCGACCACGACGAAGTCCGGCGAGATGCCGGTCTCCAGCATGGCCTTGGTGATGGCGAACCATTCCCATGGGTGTCCCACGCAGAACTTGATGCCCACGGGCTTGCCGCCCGACAGGCGGCGCAGCCTGGCCACGAAGTGCATGAGCTCGATCGGGGTGCGGAAGGCGCCGTGGGCCGACGGCGAATTGCAGTCCTGCCAGGGTTTCACGCCGCGGGCTTCCGCGATCTCAAGCGTGACCTTCGGGCCGGGCAGGATGCCGCCGTGGCCGGGCTTGGCGCCCTGGGACAGCTTGATCTCGATCATCCTGACCTGCGGCAGCGTGGCGTTGCGCGCGAAGGCCTCGTCGGAAAAGCCGCCGTGCTCGTCGCGGCAGCCGAAATAGCCCGAGCCGATGTTCCAGACCAGGTCGCCGCCCGGCGTGCGATGGTGCACGCTGATGCCGCCCTCGCCGGTGTCGTGGGCGAAGCCGCCCTGGCGCGCGCCTTCGTTCAGCGCGTGGATGGCGTTGCCAGACAGCGCGCCGAAACTCATGGCCGAAATGTTCAGCACCGACATGGCATAGGGCTGGGTACAGTCCGGGCCGCCCACCGTCACGCGGAAGTCGCTGTCGGTGACCTGCGTGGGCGTCATCGAATGGTTGATCCATTCATAGCCGTCACCGTACACGTCATGCTGCGTGCCGAAAGGACGCTTGTCGATTTCCTGCTTGGCGCGCTGGTACACCAGCGAGCGTTGCGCGCGGGAGAACGGCGCGGCGTTGGTGTCGTCCTCCAGAAAATACTGGCGGATCTCGGGCCGGATCAGCTCGAAGAGAAAGCGCAGGTTGCCCAGCACCGGATAGTTGCGGCGGATGGCGTGGCGCGTCTGTGCCACGTCGTACAGGCCCAGCAGCAGCAAGGCCGTACAGGGCAGGGCGAGCCACAGCCACCCCAGGCCGCGGCCCACCAGCAACCAACCGGCCAGCGTGCCCAGCGCGACGAGCGCCAGGGTGGCATAGCGGGGAACCAGGACATTCATCGTCATTTCTCCTAGGCGTGCCTTGCTGTTCAGGACGGCGGGCAGCCTGGCTGGCCAGGTCCCGCGTCGCGTGCCAGCGTATCGTCCCAGCCTGGCTGGAGCAAGCGCGGCGGGCGATAATGCGGCTTCCATCCGACCCGGAGCCTTCCTTTCCATGCCGCAAGCCCTTCCTCCCCGCATCGTCCTTGGCACCTGGGACCGGCTGCGCGATGACGCCTATGGCGTGCGCCACGAGGTCTTCGTGCTGGAGCAGGCGGTGCCGGCCGACATCGAGCTGGATGACATGGATGCGGTGTCCGTCCATGCCGTGGCCTACGGCGAAAACGGCGAGCCGCTGGGCACGGGCCGCCTGCTGCCGGACGGACACATCGGCCGCATGGCGGTGCGCCGCGCCGCGCGTGGCCTGGGTGTCGGCGGCCTGATCCTGGACGCGCTCATCGAAGAGGCAAGGGGGCTGGCTCACCGGAAGCTGGCGCTGCATGCGCAGACCCACGCGCAGGGGTTCTACGAGGCCCACGGCTTCCAGGCCGAAGGCGAGACCTTCGAGGAAGCAGGCATCGATCACGTGCTGATGGTGCGTGACCTGTAGGCGGGCGGGCTCAGGCTGACGGGCGGAGCGTCTCCGAGGCGCTCTGGGCGGCGGCCGCTGCCGCGGCGGCGGCCACCGAGGGGGCAGCCGCCAGGTCGTCGAACAGTCCTTCCCGGTCGGCCCAGCGCTCCCTGATCAGCAGGATCTCGGGCAGGCAGCCCAGGAACAGCTCCGCCAGCACGGGGTCGAAATGCTTGCCGCCTTCGCGGCGGATCAGGTCCAGCGCCTCTTCCAGCGGCCAGGCGGGCTTGTAGGGGCGGGCGCTGGTCAGGGCGTCGAACACGTCGGCGATGGCGACGATGCGCGCCACGTGCGGAATTTCCTCCCCGCGCAGGCCTTGCGGGTAACCCGTGCCATCCCATTTCTCATGGTGGTGCAGCGCGATCGTGCGGGCCAGCCGCAGCAGGCCCGTTTCGTGTTCGCCGATGATGCGCGCGCCAATTTCCGCATGACGGCGCATGACGTCCCATTCGGGGCCCGTCAGCTTGCCGGGTTTTTGCAGGATGGCGTCGGGAATGCCGATCTTGCCCACGTCGTGCATGGGCGCCGCGTGCAGCACGTCCTCGGCCTGGGCGGCGGTGTAGCCCGCCGCCAGGGCCAGCCGGTGGGCATAGTGGCTCATGCGCACCACGTGCATGCCGGTTTCGTTGTCCTTGTACTCGGAAGCCATGCCCAGGCATTGCACGATCTGCAGCCGGGTGTTGCGCAGCACGTCGACCTGTACCAGCGACAGGTGGGTGCGCACGCGCGCCTTGACGATGGCGGGACTGAACGGCTTCGTGATGTAGTCCACGGCGCCCAGCGCGAAGCCGCGCTCCTCGTGCGCGTCGCCGGTCAGCGCCGTGACGAAGATGACGGGAATGCCGGCGGTGGCGGGGTCTGCCTTCAGGGCCTGGCAGACGTCATAGCCGGAGGTGCCCGGCATCATGATGTCCAGCAGGATCAGGTCGGGCAGCTCGGCGCGCGCCAGCGCCAGCGCCTTGTTGCCGTCCTTGGCGAACAGCAGGCGGTAGTCCTGCTGCAGGGTGTGGTTCAGCACCTGCAGGTTGATGGGTTCGTCGTCCACCAGCAGCAGGGTCTGGCGCGTGTCTCGCAACTGGGTCATGGCGAGTCCTTGTCGTCCCGGTCCAGCCGGTCTTGCAGGGTGCGAAGCATTTTCCTGGCGTCGTCGAATTCGAAGCTGTCCAGGGCATCGCGCAGGGTATGGCACAGCGCAGGTTCACCGCTGGCGCGCAAGTGTTCGCAGACGGCTTCCAGCGCGGCATCGTTCAGTTCGCCCCGGTCCACGCAGTCCAGCAGCTCATCGACGCGGGCCCGCACTTCGGCGCGCGGCACGCAAGGGCTGGGAGGGGGCTGCCTGGCCTCGGCCAGGGCTGGCGAGGCATGCAGCGCGGCGTCGGCATCGGCCAACGCCTGCCGCAGCGCCTCGATGTGCAGGCCCAGGTCCTCGCGCTGCCCGCCGCGGATGCGCAGTTCCAGCTGGGCGGCGATGTCGGCCACGACGGTCATTCCCAGGTTGCCGGCAGCGCCGCGCAGGCCATGCAGGCTCTCCAGCGCGGCGGCCCCGTCAGGCGAAATTTCGGTGTCCTTGGGCAGCGGATGGCGCTCGGGCTGCTGGGCGAGGAAGCCTTCGATGGCACGCGCCAACCGCGGGGCGCTTCCCCACAGGGCGATGCCGGCGGGCCAGTCGATGGCCTGGCGGGCCGCCTCGGCCCGGGCTGACGGGTTGCGCGCGCCCTGGGCCGGCAGGCGATCACCCGCCAGCACGCGTGCGATTTCCGCGATCAGGCGCGGTGCGTCCAGCGGCTTGACCGCGAAGCCGTCCATGCCGGCCTGGCGCGCTGCGCGCCGGTCCGAATCCATGACGCTGGCCGTCAGCGCAATGATGGGCGTGGGCGCCAGGCCCTGCGCCTGTTCGCGTTGGCGGATGTGGCGGGTAGCGTCCAGGCCGTCCGTGCCGGGCATGTGCACGTCCATCAGCACCACGTCGTAGCGCTGCTCGCCAAAGCGCGCGAGCACTTCGTTGCCGTCCCGCGCGATGGTGATGCGATGGCCGCCGTCACGCAGGATCAGCGTCAGCAGTTCCAGATTCTGCGGCACGTCGTCGGCCGCGAGGATGCTGAGCGGCGGCAGCGGCATGCTGTCGCTGTCGGCGCGCGCGGGTTCCGGGGCGTGTCCGAGCCGCAGCGGCAACAGGACATGGAAGGTGCTGCCCAGGCCGATTTCGCTTTCCACGCGGATGGACCCGCCCATCAGTTCCACCAACTGGCGCACGATCGTGGTGCCCAGGCCGGTGCCGCCGAAGCGGCGGCTGATGGAGGCATCGGCCTGCACGAAGGGTTCGAAGATCTTGTCGGCCTGCTCGGGGGTCATGCCGATGCCGGTGTCGCTGACCTGGATGTGCACCATGCCGTCCAGGGTGGCGAAGCGCAGCGTTACCTGGCCTTGCTCGGTGAACTTGAGCGCATTGCCCAGCAGGTTGGTCAGCACCTGCTGCAGCCGCAGGGGGTCGCCCTTGTAGAAGGGCGACATGTCGGCGGGATAGTCCAGCGTCAGGGTCAGGTCGCGCGCCTGCGCGCTCAGGCGCAGCGAGGCGATCACCTGTTCGGCCACCGCCTTCAGCGAGAAGTCCAGGCTCTCCAGCTGGAAGGTGCCGCGCTCGAGCTTGGTGGTGTCGAGAATATCGTTGAGCAGCGCCAGCAGCGAGCGCGCCGATTGGCGCACGGTATTCAGGTGGCTGCGCTGCAGCGCATTCATCTCGCTTTTCAGCAGCAGTTCGGTGAAGCCGATGATGGCGTTCATCGGTGTGCGGATTTCGTGGCTCATCGTGGCCAGGAAGGTGCTTTTGGCCGTGGCCGCCTGTTCCGCGCGCGCCGCCGTCACGCGCAGCGACGATTCCAGTTCCTTGCGCTGGGTGATGTCGCTGACGAAGCCCACGAAGAGCGCTTCGCCGGGCAGGTCGACCTGGCCCACCGCCAGGCGCATGGGAATCAGGCTGCCATCCTTGCGCAGGCCGGTTACTTCGCGGCCCGAGCCGATGATCTTGGCCTCGCCCGAGCGCAGGTAGTTGCTGAGATAGCTGTCGTGGCGCGACTGGTCGGGTTCCGGCATCAGCATCTTGATGTTGCGGCCGATGACCTCGCGCGCCTGCCAGCCGAAGAGGCGCTCGGCGGAAGGGTTGAAGGCCTGGATGATGCCGCGCCCGTCGATGGTCAGGATGCCGTCGACGGCTGTCTCCACGACGGCGCGCATGCGGGACTCGCTGTCCTCCATCTTCCGGTACAGCTGGCGATAGCGCAGCAGGCCGTTGGCCGCGGTGACGAACACGGTGAGCGTGATGGTGAAGGTGGACAGCATCACCGAGACGAAGGTGCTGTTGAACACCAGCGCGATCTGCGGCGTCTCGCTCATGCCGATGACGCGCGCGGCCGCCATGCCGGTGTAGTGCATGCCCGAGATCGCCAGGCCCATGACGGTGCCGGCCACGACCAGGCGCTGGGTTTGCGTGAGGCGTGTGCGCAGCAGGCGGAAGCGGATCCAGAGCGAGAGGATGGCCAGGCCCACCGCCACCGCCAGCGAGAGGGCGAACATGAGGGGGTCGTAGCGCAGTTGCGGCGCCATCTGCATGGCGGCCATGCCGCTGTAGTGCATGGTGCCGATACCCGCGCCGACCAGCACGCCGCCCAGTATCAGGTGGGGGGTGGAGACGCGGGGACGCGCGAGTATCTGCAGCGCGACCCACGATGCCGCCCAGCCTGGCAGGATGGAGAGCAGCGTGAGGCCGGGGTCGTATTGGACCGTGGTGCACAGTTCAAAGGACAGCATGCCGATGAAGTGCATGGTCCAGATGCCGCCGCCCAGCGCGAAGGAGCCCGTGCCGATGGCGATCTGGCGGTGCAGGGGGAGATCGGAGGCGCGGGCGATATGGGTGGTCTGCAGGGCCATGCTGGCGGAAAAGATCGCCACCAGGATGGAGAGTGCCACCAGCCACGAGTTATGCGTGCCGGCGACCTGCTGTAGCGCGTCGACCGACGAATCGAGGAAGAAACCTTCCATTACCCACCTATGCGTTGTTCTTGTCGAGACACATGGCGCAAAGGCGCGTGCCTGACGTTAACGGCGCGCATCGGCTGGCCTTTAGTGGCCTTCCAGTGGGCCTTAGGCCGATTTGATAGGCCTTTGGTCGACTGCTGACGAGAAAAAGGAGGGGCATGGCTGCCCTGAAGCCGCTCGCGAGGAAGACAGAGAGGGCCGGACAACAAAAAACCCGCCATCGCGGGTTTCTGTTTGTGCAAGCGCGATGAAGCGACCTGCGTGATGCTGTTTGGGTGGTGCCCAGGAGAGGACTCGAACCTCCACACCTTGCGGCACATGGACCTGAACCATGCGCGTCTACCAATTCCGCCACCTGGGCACTGCTGACTTGTTATTGCTAACGCATCACTTCACTGCTTGTTTTACTGCCTTGCTGAAACCAGGGCGATACGGCCTGCCCGGTTTTTGCTGCTTTGCCTTACTGCTTGCTTTAGAATCTTGTGGTGCCCAGGAGAGGACTCGAACCTCCACACCTTGCGGCACATGGACCTGAACCATGCGCGTCTACCAATTCCGCCACCTGGGCTCTAAAGCAATCTGGTCTAGCTCTTCGGTTGTCAGTGCCGCGTACTTGCAGTGCTAAACTTCCGAAGCTGCGCATTATATAAGAGACTTTTCAATTTTGGCAAATCGATCGAACAGTAACGCAAACAGTAACAACAGAACCGCGTCGGTTTCGCCCGATCTCCCCCCCGACTTCGACCCTGACGTCCCCAGTCGCGAGGCCATCCTGGCTGCCTTGCGGGACGCGGGCGCTCCTCTAGAGCCGGCCGAACTGGCCGAGCGCATGAAACTGACCCGCCCGGGCACCTTGAAGGGCTTCGAGCGGCGCCTGAACGCCATGGAGCGTGACGGGCAACTGATGCCCAACCGCAAGGGCGTGCTGCTGCTGGCGAACAAACTGGACTTCGTGCCCGGCAAGGTGCTGGGCCACCGCGACGGCTTCGGCTTCCTGGTGCGCGACGACGGCGCCGGTCCCGACATCTTCCTGTCGCCGCGTGAAATGCAGAAGGTGCTGCACGGCGACCGCGTGCTGGTGAAGCCCACCGGCGAATACCGCGGCAAGCCCGACGGCACCATCGTCGAGGTGATCGAGCGCCGCACCAACAAGCTGGTGGGCCGCTTCCTGAACGAGCGGGGCCTCTCCATCGTGGTGCCGGAAGACCAGCGCATCAAGCACGACATCCTGGTGCCGCCTGGTGAAACCGGCGACGCCCAGCATGGCCAGGTCGTCACCGTCGACATCATCGAGCAGCCCACCCGCCACAGCCAGCCGCTGGGCCGCGTGTCGCAGGTGCTGGGCGAGATCGACGATCCCGGCATGGAAATCGAGATCGCCGTGCGCAAGTTCGACGTGCCGGTCGATTTCTCGGAGGGCGCGCTGAAGCAGGCCGACCGCCTGCCCGACGTCGTGCGCAAGTCCGACCTGAAGGACCGCATCGACCTGCGCGACGTGCCGTTCATCACCATCGACGGCGAGGACGCGCGCGACTTCGACGACGCGGTCTACTGCGAAGCCATCGAACTGGGCACCGGCACGCGCAAGCGCCCGGCCTGGCGCCTGCTGGTGGCCATCGCCGACGTCAGCCATTACGTCCAGCCTGGCGACCACCTCGATGCCGACGCCGTCGAGCGCGGCACCAGCGTCTATTTCCCGCGCCGCGTCATTCCGATGCTGCCGGAAAAGCTGTCCAACGGGCTGTGCTCGCTGAATCCCGACGTCGACCGCCTGGTGCTGGTCTGCGACATGGTGATTCCTGCCTCGGGCGCCAAGGCCGGCACGATCACGGCCTACCAGTTCTACAACGCGGTCATCCACTCGCACGCCCGCACCACCTACACCCAGGTGTGGGGGGCGCTGCAGCAACCCGAAGGGCCGGCGGCGCGTTCGCTGCCGGGCGTGTTGCCGCATGTGCAGGATCTGTATGAGCTCTATCAATTGCTGGCGCAATCGCGCCGCACGCGTGGCGCCATCGATTTCGACACCATCGAGACGAAGATCGTCTGCAACGAACTGGGCAAGATCGAGCAGATCGCGCCTTACGTCCGCAATGATGCGCATAAGCTGATCGAGGAGTGCATGCTGGCGGCCAACACCTGCGCCGCCGACTTCATGGCGCGCAGCAAGCATCCGGGGCTCTACCGCATCCATGAAGGGCCGACCACCGAGCGCTTGCAGGCGCTGCGCGAGTTCCTGCGCACGGCTGGCCTGTCGCTGGGCGGCGGCGAGGATCCCACCGCCAAGGATTACCTGAAGCTGCTGGAAGCCGCCCGCGCGCGGCCGGACTACCAGCTGCTGCAGACCATGTGCCTGCGCTCGATGCAGCAGGCCATGTACAGCCCCGACAACGTCGGGCACTTCGGCCTGGCGTACGACGCCTACACGCACTTCACGTCGCCCATCCGCCGCTATCCCGACCTGCTGACGCACCGCGTCATCAAGTCGCTGCTGCAGACGCGCCGCTATGTGCCGCAGGTGGAAAACCACGCCGTCGCGCTGGCCGCCACGGCGCGCGAGCAGGAGCATGCCGTCTGGGAACGCCTGGGCCTGCTGCTGTCGGCCAACGAGCGCCGCGCCGACGAGGCCTCGCGCGATGTCGAGGCCTGGCTCAAGTGCTGGTTCGTGAAGGAACGCGTGGGCGAGACCTTCAGCGGCCGAGTCACGGGCGTGGCAAGCTTCGGCATCTTCGTCACGCTCGAGACGCTGCACGTCGAAGGCCTGGTGCACGTGTCCGAGCTGGGCGGCGAATACTTCCAGTTCAACGAGGCGCTGCACGAACTGCGTGGCGAGCGCACCGGCATGCGCTATCGCCTGACCGACAAGGTCCAGGTGCAAGTGTCGCGCGTGGACCTGGAGGCGCGCCGCATCGAGTTTCGCCTGGTGCCTGGCACGAGCTTCGACGCCTTGCGCCGCGCCGCGGGCCGCGGCGAAGAGCCCGCGCCGCGCCGCGTGAAGAAGGCGGCCTCCGCCAAGCCGGCGCCGTTGCGCGGCACCACGGCCAAGGAGCGCCGTGCCCAGGCCAAGAAGAGCGCGCAGCAGGCGGCGCGTCCGGCGGCCTCGCCGGCGGGCAAGAAGTCCGCCAGCCGCAAGCGCAGGTAACGGCAGCACGGCGGGATGGGCGGGCGGATGTCCGCCCATCCACTACTATCCTTCCTATCGACACGACTTACATTTCAGGACGACATGGCAGCATCCCAGGTATTGGCCGGTTTTCATGCGGTGGTGGCGCGCTTGCGCCACGCGCCCGACTCGGTCAAGGACATCTATTACGACGGCCAGCGCCGCGACAAGCGCATGCTGTCCCTGCTCGAGCAGGCCGAGCGCGCGCAGCGTCCGGTGCATGCGGTCAATGCCGAGCGCCTCGATGGCCTGGCACGCGGCACGCGCCACCAGGGCGTGGTGGCGCTGGCCGACGCGCGCAGCCTGGCCGTGGACCTGGATGAAGTCCTGGAGACGGCGAACGCCGTGCCGTTCCTGCTGATCCTCGATGGCGTGACCGATCCGCACAATCTGGGCGCCTGCCTGCGCACCGCCGATGCGGCGGGCGTGCACGCGGTCATCGCGCCGCGAGATCGCGCCGTGGGGCTCAACGCCACGGTGGCGCGCGTCGCCTGCGGCGCGGCCGACACCGTGCCCTACCTGATGGTCACCAATCTTGCGCGGACCATGCGCGAGCTGAAGGATCGCGGCGTCTGGCTGGTCGGCACCGATGACCAGGCGCAGGACACCATCCACGATGTGGACGCCAAGCTGCCCATGGCCTGGGTGATGGGCGCGGAAGGCGAGGGCATGCGCCGCCTGACGCGCGAGACCTGCGACCGCCTGGTGCAGATCCCCATGCAGGGGTCGGTCGAAAGCCTGAACGTCAGCGTGGCCAGCGCCGTCTGCCTGTACGAGACGGTGCGCCAGCGCCAGCCCTGATACCGGTGGCCGCCGGGCGGCGGCCCCCCCGCCCATACATAAAGAAAGCACCTGGACGTTGCATCATGAGCAAGCACGGCTTTACCACCACCATCCTGCACGGCGACCGTCGCCAGGGCGTCGAACATGGCGCGGTCCACAAGCCCATGCACCCTTCCTCGGAATATGCCTATAAGGACGCGCGCGAATTGACGGCCGTGTTCCAGGGCAAGTCCGGTTTCAGCTATGCGCGCCAGGGCACGCCCACCACGATGGCGCTGGAGGCGAAGATCACGGCGATGGAGTCGGGCGCCGGCACGGTGTCCTTCGCCACCGGCATGGCCGCGCTGGCCGCCATCTTCACGACCTTGCTGCGCCGCGGCGATCACCTGGTGTCCAGCCAGTACATCTTCGGCAACACGAACAGCCTGCTGGGCACGCTGCAGGAACTGGGCGTCGAGGTAACGATGGTCGACGCCACGGATGTTGCGCAAGTGGAGGCCGCCATCCGGCCCAACACCCGCATGGTATTCGTCGAAACCATCGCCAACCCCGGCACCCAGATCGCCGACCTCATGGGCATCGGCGCCCTGTGCGGCCGCGCGGGCCTGGTCTACGTCATCGACAACACGCTGACGTCGCCCTGGCTGTTCAAGGGCCGCGACGCGGGCGCCGCGCTGGTGATGAATTCGCTGTCCAAGTACATCGGCGGCCACGGCCACGCGCTGGGCGGGTCGGTCACCGACACCGGGCTCTTCGATTGGCAGGGGCATCCGAACATTTTCGAGTCCTACCAGAACGGGCCCTCGACCACCTGGGGGCTTACCCAGATCAAGAAGAAGGGACTGCGCGACATGGGCGGCACGCTGGCCGCCGAGCCCGCGCATCGCATCGCAGTGGGCGCCGAGACGCTGGCCTTGCGCATGGACCGTGCCTGCGCCAACGCGCTGGCGCTGTCGCGCTACCTGGTCGAGCATCCGGGCGTGGCGCGCGTGCACTATCCGGGTTTGCCCTCGCACCCGCAGCACGCCCGCGCAGGCGAACTGTTCCGTGGCCGCCATGGCGCGCTGATGGGCATCGAGCTTGCCGAGGGCATCGATTGCTTCGATTTCCTGAACCGTCTGTCGGTCGTTGCGCTGGCAACCCATCTGGGAGATACCCGTACGCTGGCCTTGCCTGCGGCGCACACCATCTATTACGAGATGGGTGCGCAACGGCGCGCCCAAATGGGTATTGCCGACAGCCTGATCCGCGTGTCGATCGGCATTGAAGACGAAGCGGACCTGATCGACGATTTTGACCGCGCGCTGCGCGGTGCTTGATCGGTTTGGCTTCGTCCCGTTTTTTTGCGCTTGCGGGCATGGCAACTGACAGTCATATTCAAATGACGTTGATGCGGCGCAAAGCCAGTAAATACGCGGCTTGTCGTATGTTTTTTGCTTGACAGCCGCCTGGGGGCGAGGCCTAATACGCCTCTGCGCCGAGACGGAACGTTTGCGCGGTTTCGTCTGGTGTGGTGGCTTTAATTCAGCGGCTTCAAAACTTTTTTGCTTGGCAGCCCGTTTCTGTTATGCCACGCAAGCGTCCCGCGCGTGAATCCGCGGGCCGATTGCGGGCCGGCTATGCTGAACGACAAACCTTGTATTTTTGTACCTTGTGAGGGGTAAACCTGTAATGAACAAAACCGAACTTATCGACCACATTGCCAGCAAATCCGACATCTCCAAGGCTGCAGCCGGCCGTGCGCTGGACGCCCTGATCGGCGCCGTCAAGACCACCCTGAAGAAGGGCGGCACGGTCACCCTGGTGGGTTTCGGCACGTTCGCCGTGACCGCCCGCGCTGCGCGCACCGGCCGCAACCCGCGCACCGGCGAAACCATCAAGATCAAGAAGGCCAAGGTGCCGAAGTTCCGTCCGGGCAAGGCCCTGAAGGACGCCGTCAACTAAGTGTTGATGCGCCAAGCCGCGGCGTGCCGCGGTTTGCTCCAAACTACGCGGTCCGGTAGAATCCGGACCGCGTAGTTTTTTGTGGCGCCGCTTTCTGCATGGGGCAGCGCATCGCCGGGTTGCAGAGGCTCTGTTTCCCCGGGCGTCACAGGCAGTCTTCCACGACACCGTTGCGGGCCATCCGCCGGTGCGCATCAAGTGGCCCCTGGCCCGCGCAACGCGCTGGCTTGCCATTCGCAAAAGGGGTGCTTAGCTCAGTTGGTAGAGCGGCGCCCTTACAAGGCGTAGGTCACAGGTTCGACCCCTGTAGCACCCACCACTTACTTTCCCTTTTGCTTCTTTCCCCCTGGGATCCCGACTCTGCTTTCGGCGTGGCGCCGCGCCTGTTCGCGCGCCCTTGATACGCCACAAGCCGAATTGCTGCAACTTGTTTGCGAATAAGTCGTATTTAAATTACTATCTCTGGCTGGATTCACTGGCCAGTTGCCGGGCGCTCGCGCGCCAGGGGCTGCCGCTCTCACGCATACTCCTGCATGCCTCATTCCCGTTCTGCCTGGGCGTCATCGCAGTTTTCCCCCGCGTTGCGCATCGTGGCCGGCACGACCGTGCTGGTCCTGCACGCCGCGGTCATTGGCGCCCTGTTCACGGCCTCCAGCTCCAAGCCCGAAATGCTTGAGCCCGAAGCCGTCATGGTGCGATTCGTGGAAATCGGCCCCGATCCCCAGGAGGCCAAGGCCGAGCCTTTGCCCGAACCGCCCGCGCCCGTTGCGCAGCCTGAACCCGAGCCGGAACCCGAGCCCGAACCGGAACCAGAACCAGAGCCCGAGCCGGAACCTGAACCTGAACCCGAGGTGACGCCGCCGCCGGTGCCCGAGGCGCCGCCGAAGCCGAAACCCAAGCCCAAGCCGAAACCCAAGCCCGAGGTCAAGAAACCCGAGGTCAAGCCGGAGATCAAGCCCGATCCCGCGCCGCCCAAGGTGGAAACCCCGCCCAGCGGCACGCCGCAAGGCGAAGGCAAGCCGCAAGGCCCGCAGCAGGGCCCCCCGCCCGATGAGCGCCGCCAGATCGGCCGCATCGACTACCTGGGCGGGCAGCCCATGGCGGTGTATCCCCGCGCCTCGCAATTGCGCCGCGAAGAAGGCCGGGTGCTGATCCGTATCCTGATCGACCGCCAAGGCCGGGTCGAGCGCGCGACCGTGGAGAAGTCCTCGGGTTCGCCGCGCCTGGACGAGGCCGCGCTGGATGCCGTGCGCAAAGGCCGCTTCAAGCCCTATACCGAGAACGGCGTGCCGTATCCCGCCGAAACCATCGTCCCCTACGATTTTGTCCTGAGGTAATCACATGTCCATTCTGATGCAAGCCGCCGCCGCGATGCTGGCGCAGGCCACTCCCTCCACCGCTGAGGTGGCGCCGGCTGCCGCGCCCGCTGCGCCTGCCGCTGCACCTGCGGCACCCATCGCCGACAGCCTCGCGCCCGCGGCCAATGCCGTGGGGGGCGCCGCCGCCGACGCGCAGATGGGCTTCATGCACTTCATCGCGCAAAGCGACATGGTGGGCAAGGGGCTCTTCATCGTGCTGATCGTGATGTCGCTGGTGACGTGGTACCTCATCGTCGTCAAGGCGATCTCGAACATGCGCACCCGCCGCCGTTCAGACCAGTTCCTGAACACGTTCTGGAACTCGACCTCGCTGGAAAGCGTCGAGAACGAAATGCGCACCCACGGCGTGAACGACCCGTTCTCGCACTTGACCAGCCATGCGGTCCATGCGCGCACGCACCACGCCAAGTATGGCGCGACGCGCCTGGAGGAAATCGGTTCCAACGGCGAGTTCGTCACCCGCACCATGCGCAAGGTGATCGACGAGGAAACCGCCAAGCTCGAGAACGGCCTGACCGTGCTGGCCTCGGTGGGCTCCACGGCGCCTTTCGTCGGCCTCTTCGGCACGGTGTGGGGCGTGTACCACGCGCTGGTCGGCATCGGCATGTCGGAAGGCATGACCATCAACCGCATCGCCGGCCCGGTGGGCGAGGCGCTGATCATGACGGGCCTGGGCCTGGCGGTCGCCATTCCCGCGGTGCTGGCCTACAACACCTTCGTGCGCAGCAACCGCGTGCTGCTGGCGCGCCTGGACGCCTTCGCGCACGACCTGTTCGCCTTCCTCTCGACGGGCCAGCAGGTGGTGTTCCCGGACAGCAAGGTGCGTTCCCTGCGCCGCTCGGTGCCGGGTAGCAAGGGGAGCGAATAATGGCCTTTGGCAGCTTCGACAGCAAGTCGGGCGGCGGCCACGCAATGTCCGAGATCAACATGGTGCCGTTGATCGACGTCATGCTGGTGCTGCTGGTGATCTTCATCATCACGGCGCCGCTGATGGCGCACTCGATCCGCATCAACGTGCCGCAGGTCAGCGCCGAGCAGATCGACGAGAAGCCCAAGGTCATCGACCTGGCCATCGACGACGCCGGCCAGATCTTCTGGGACGAGCAGCCCGTGGCGGTGGACGCTCTGCAGGCGCGTTTCGCGGCGATCGCGGGTGAAAAGCCCCAGCCCGAACTGCGTATCCGTGCCGATGTGAACACCCGCTATGAAGTGCTGGCCAAGGTCATGGCCAGCGCGCGCCGGGGCGGCATGGCCCGTATCGGCTTCGTGACCCAGCCGGCCTCGGCCGATGGCGCTGCCGCCGCCGCGCCGACGGGCACGGGCGCCGCCGCGGTGCAGACGCCTGCCGCGCCCTGAGCGCAACAGGCAGTCCGGCCGTCTTGACGGGCCGCCCCTTGGGGCGGCCCGTTGTTTTTTGTCTTTCAGGAAGCGCGCCGTTCAAAGGATGGCGCTAGAATCGCGGCATGCGTGTACTAGTAATCGAAGACGACACCACCCTGGGCCATGCGCTGCAGGAATTCCTGTCCGACCAGGGCTATGCGGTCGACTGGCTGACCGATGGCGAGCCCGCGCTCAGCGCCCTGGCAGGCGAATCCTATGAACTGGTGGTCCTGGACCTGAACCTGCCCGCCATGAGCGGGCTGGACATCCTGCGCCGCCTGCGAGGCGAGGGCAACAGCATCCCCGTGCTGATCCTGACCGCCCGCGATGGGCTGGAGGATCGCGTGGCGGGGCTGGATGCCGGCGCCGACGATTACGTCACCAAGCCTTTCGACCTGCCCGAGCTAGCCGCGCGCGTGCGCGCCCTGGCGCGCCGCCGTACCGGCCAGGTCCAGCCGCTGCTGGAAATCGGCCCGCTGGTCTTCGACACCGTCGGCCGTGAAGTCCGTGTCAACGGCGAACGCATCGCCTTGTCGGTGCGCGAACTGTCCGTGCTGGAAATGCTGATGGCCCGCGCCGGCCGGGTCGTCACCAAGCGGCAGATCGTCAATTCGTTGTCGGCCTGGGATGCCGACTTCAGCGAGAATGCCGTCGAGGTCTATGTCTACCGCCTGCGCAAGCGCCTGGAAGGCACGGGCGCCGGCATCCAGACCGTGCGGGGCTTCGGCTACCTGCTGGACGTCGAGTCCGCCGCGTCCACCTGAGCTGACGCTCCGGCCGCGGGACGCCCACGCCCATGCCCACGCGTTCCCTTCCTCCCTCTCCTGCGCCGCGCCGTCCCGCTGATCCCGAGGACGGCGCGCGCAAGCCCATCCTGCCCGCGGGTTCGCTGGCCCGCCACCTGGTGGTGCGGCTGTTGCCGGCCATCCTATTGCTGGTGGTGCTGGACCTGGGGGCGATCTGGGTCATCACCCACAAGCTCGACATCTCCGACTGGGTGCTGGAGGACATCTTCTGGCTCATGGTGCTGGGACAGACGGTGCTGCTGCTGCTGTTCGCCTGGGTCGTCGTGGCCGGCGTGCGCTCGGGGCTGCGCGGCATCAACCATCTATCCGAGGCGATCCGCCAGCGTTCCGCCGACGACCTGCAGCCGCTGGACGTCGTGGGCCTGCCGCTGGAAATGGAGCCCATGGTGGCGCGCACCAACGAATTGCTGGCGCGGCTCGAGGCCGCCCTGGCCGCGCAGCGGCGCTTCGTGGGACATGCCGCGCACCAGCTGCGCACGCCGCTCAGCGGCTTGAAACTGGAGTCCGAGCTGATGCTGGCGCGCCCCCTGTCGGACGACGTGCGCGACCGGGCCGAACGCATCAAGTCGGTCACCGACCGCATGATCCGCCTGGGGCAGCAGTTGCTGGTGCTGGCACGCGCCGACCCCGGCATCCGTCCGCAGGACAGCTTCGTGCGCCTTGACCTGTGCGAGTGGGTGCGCGAGACCGGCGCCACCTGGCTGGGCCGTGCCCGCGCGCAGCATATCGACCTGGAGTTGATCGCGCCCGACACCCCCGCCTGGATCGATGCCGATGCCTTGCTGCTGGGCGAATTGCTGGGCAACCTCATCGACAATGCCTTGCGTTATGCCGAAGGCGCGACGCGCATCCGCCTGCACGTGGGCGCCAATCCGCCGTCCTTGACGGTCGAGGATGACGGCGTGGGCATTCCGCCCGATGAACGCGAGCGCGTCTTCGAGGCCTTCTATCGTTCGCCGCGCTCGGCGGCAGGCGGTTCCGGCCTGGGGCTGGCGATCGTGCGCGAGATCGCGGGCGCGCACGGCGCGTTCTGGAATCTCGTCAGCCGGCCGGAGTATCCCGGCACGCGCCTGAGCGTGGTTTTCCCCGGCCCGCGCATCGGCGCCCAGCTCACCCGGCAGGAACGCAGCGCATGAGCCAGTCCGCCCACGCCGCCACGCCGCGGGCCGCCCTGGTTATCGGTGCGCTGGGCGTGGTGTATGGCGACATCGGCACCAGCCCGCTCTATACCTTGCGCGCCTGCATGACGCTCTTGCAGGACTTCTCTCCGGACACGGTGCTGGGCGTACTGTCGCTGCTGTTCTGGATGCTGATGATCGTGGTGTCGCTGAAATACGTGATGCTCATCCTGCGCGCCGACAACCGTGGCGAGGGCGGCACGCTGGCCCTGCTGGAGCTGGCCTTGCGGGGAAGAGGAGGGCGGCTGGGCGCAGTGTTGACGGGCCTGGGCATCTTCGGCGCAGCGCTTTTCTATGGCGACAGCATGATCACGCCGGCGATCTCGGTGATGTCCGCGCTGGAGGGTATCGGCGTGGTGTCGCACACCCTGGATGATTGGGTGGTGCCCCTGTCGCTGGTGGTGCTGGCGCTGCTTTTCGCCGTGCAGTCGCATGGCACCGCAGCCATGGGCAGGCTCTTCGGCCCGGTGATGATCGTCTGGTTCCTGACGCTGGCGGCGCTGGGCATCGCGCAGACCGCCGAGCATCCGCAGGTGCTGCAGGCGCTGGATCCGCGCTGGGCGCTGCGTTTCGTGGCGCGTGATCCGTGGACGGGTTTCCTCCTGCTGAGCGCCGTGGTGCTGGCGCTGACGGGCGCCGAAGCCCTGTATGCCGACATGGGCCACTTCGGCCGCCCGGCCATCCGGCGCGCCTGGTTCGTGCTGGTGCTGCCCGCGCTCACCTTGTGCTATTTCGGCCAGGGCGCGCTGCTGCTGATGGACCCCGGCGCCATCCGCAACCCCTTCTACCTGATGGCGCCGGGCTGGGCGCAATGGCCGCTGGTGGTGCTGGCGACCATCGCCACCATCGTGGCGTCGCAGGCCGTCATCTCCGGCGCCTATTCCGTGACCCGGCAAGCCGTGCAACTGGGCTTCTGGCCGCGCATGGACATCCAGCACACCTCGGCGCGCGAGCAGGGCCAGGTCTACCTGCCACAGGTCAATCGCCTGCTGCTGGTGGCCGTCATTGCGCTGGTGCTGCTGTTCGGTTCTTCCGAGGCGCTGGCCTCGGCCTATGGCTTCGCGGTCACGGGCACGATGCTGGTCACCACCATCCTGGCCTTCGCGGTGCTGGCGCACGGCACGCGCGGCTGGCGTCGGGTGGCGTGGTGGACGGTGCTGGGTTTCCTGCTGGTGCTGGACCTGCTGCTGTTCGGCGCCAATGCGGCCAAGATGCACGAGGGCGGCTGGATGCCGCTGACCGTGGGCCTGGCGATCTTCACGTTGATGATGACCTGGCGGCGCGGCCGCGCCATCCTGACCGAGATCGAGCACCGCGACCGCCTGCCGGTGCAGGCGTTCATGGTGCAGCTGGAAACCTATCCGCCTGCCCGGGTGGACGGCACGGCGGTCTTCATGAGCATGCGCGAAGGGGTCGCGCCGCCGGCGCTGCTGCACAACCTGAAGCACAACCAGGTGCTGCATGAGCACGTGCTGTTCCTGACGGTGTGCATCCGGGACGTGCCCTATGCCGATCCGCAGGAGCGGCTGAAGGTCGACAAGCTCAGCGCCTCCAGCTGGCAGGCGGTGGTGTACTACGGTTTCATGGAAGAGCCCGACGTGCCGCGCGCGCTGGAAGCGATTGCGCAGCACCATTCCGAAATCGCGCTGGCGCCCATGCGGACGTCCTATTTCCTGTCGCGCGAGACCATCGTGCTGGGCAGGAAAGCCGGCGCCATGCCGCGCTGGCTGGCACGGCTGTATGCCTTCATGGCGCGCAACGCCACGCGCAGCACGCGTTTCTACCGGATTCCGCCGAACCGGGTGGTAGAGATGGGCATCCAGGTGGAGCTGTAGATGCAGAAGCCGTCAGGCTTCCTGGCGGGCATAGACCACCAGCCGCAAGTGCCGGTCGGCGTCGATGGTGAGCGTGCTGTGTTCGAAGGGCTCGGCCTTGCCGGCCACCCGCAAGCGGCGCACGCCGGCGCAGGGCGCATGCACATCGTCGTGCTGGCGCCATCCCTGCTTGAATTCCGGCGATACCTTTTCCAGCTCGGCGAGCAGCGCCAGGATGTCGGCCTCCTGCGTGGCGCGCGCATAGTCGCGGCGAAAACTCGACAGCATGCGCGGCGCCTCGGCCTCCCAATCCGCCAGCGTCTCGCGCAAGGCGGGGTCCGTATACAGCAGCCAGAGCAGATTGCGCCGCGCGGGCGCGTGGCGGTCATAGCCGAAGAGGGTATTGGCCGCGGCATTGCTGGCCAGCACATCCCAGCGCAGGTTCAGCACGAAGGCCGCATGGGGCGCCAGGTCGTGCATCAGGCGCAGGATGGGCGGTGGCACCACGCACCAGGTCTTGCCCGATTCAACGGGGGGACGTTCGTGGGCCAGCAGATAAAGATGCCGGCGCTCGGCTGCGTCCAGCTTCAGGACGCGCGCCAGGTTGTCCAGGAAGGCGCTGGAGACGCCGATCTCGCGTCCCTGTTCCAGCCAGGTGTACCAGGTGAGCCCGACCCCGGCCAGGGCCGCGACTTCCTCGCGGCGCAGCCCGGGGGTGCGGCGGCGGGTCGAGGCGGGCAGCCCGGCTTCGGCGGGTGAGAGCCGCTCGCGGCGCGCGCGAAGAAAGGCGGCCAGTTCGCCCCGGTTGCGAGCGAGGTTACGCATGGGAGCCTGTCGCTTTAAGCAATAGCATAAATGGCTAAATTGTAATGGGATGGCAAGGCTTCCAGAATGTGTGCTTTCCTGGTCGAGAGCAAGCACGATGTCCCTGCATTCCGATATTTCCCGCTGTCCCTCCCCCGCGGCCGCACAGGCCGGGCCCATGGCGGTGGTCGTCCTGGTCGCCCTGGGCGCCTTCGCGCTGGGCATGGCCTCGTACATGACCGCGGGGCTCATCCCCCTGATCCAGTCCTCGTTCGCCGTGCCATTGGCCGTGGCCGCGCAGCTCGTCACGGCCTTCACGCTGGCCTATGGCCTGGGGTCGCCCGTGGCCGTGGCGGTATTGCCCCCGCGAGGCCAGCGCACTGCGCTGCTGGTCGCGCTGGCGATATTCGTGGTGGCAAATGCCGCCAGTGCCCTGGCAGGCAGCCTGTCCGCGCTGCTGCTGGCGCGCGCGGCGGCTGGCGTGGGGGCGGGCGTCTATCTGGCGCTGGGCATCGGTGCGGCGGCCGCGGTCGCACCGCCTGCCAGGCGTGGGCAGGCCATTGCGATCATCATGGGCGGCATGGCCAGCGGCACCGTGCTGGGCGTGCCGCTGAGCCTGTTGCTGGCCGGGTGGCTCGGATGGCAGGCGGCCTTCTGGCTGGTCGCCGCCCTGGGCGCATTGGCCTGCGCGGGGCTGGCCGCGCGATTGCCAGCCCTGCCGCTTGCGGCCGCCTTGCCCCTGTCGCGCAAGCTTGCCTTGTTGGCCGACAGGCAGGTGCTGGCGATCCTGGCGGTATCGCTGCTGGCCGCCATCGCAAGCCTGGGGCTCTATACCTATCTGGCTGCCTTGCTGGTGCCGGGGGAGGGCAGCGGTTCAGTGTCCTTGACGGCATCGCTGTGGGTGTGGGGCCTGGGCGGCATCGTGGGGAGTTTCCTGGTGGGGCCCCTGGCCGACCGGGTCCGTGCGCCATGGCTGACGCTCGGCATCATGGTCTTGCTGGCCATGGCCCTGTCCGTGCTGCCGCTGGCCGTGGGCGTGAGTCCCTGGGGGGCGCTGTTGCCGATCGCGGTGTGGGGCGCCGTCGGCTGGGCATTGCAGGTGCCGCAGAACAAGCTGCTTGTGCAATGCCGCGAGCGGCAGGGGGATGGCAACGTGGCGGTGGCCTTGAACGAGTCAGCCCTGTATCTCGGTAGTGCATTGGGCGCGGCGGGGGGGGGCCTCATGCTGGCGGTGCAGTGGCCGGCGTGGTCGCTTGCCATCGGGGCCGCCGCCGTGGCGGCGCTGGGGGCCTTGCTGCAGGCGGCCTGCCTGCGGGGCCTGGCGCGCTGAATGGCACCTTGCCGGCGCAGATCGGGCAGGACAAAGAAAAACCCCGCCGGGCTGGATGCCACCGGCGGGGTCCGTGCTGTCGGCGCAGGACCGATCAGGACTTGTCGTTGCTGTCCTTCAGCTGCGGCAGGGCCGAGCCGGAGGTGGGGGCCAGCAGGCCCGCCTTCACGTAGGTGACCAGCTTGTCGCGCGTGTCGACGATGTCGAGGTTGCGCAGGGTGAGTTGGCCGATGCGGTCGCGCGGCGAGAACATCGATTCGCCCTTTTCCATGGTCAGGCGCTCGGGCTGGTAGGTCAGGTTGGGCGAGGTGGTGTCCAGGATCGAGTAGTCGTTGCCGCGGCGCAGTTCCAGCGTGACCTCGCCGGTGATGGCGCGGGCCACCCAGCGCTGGGCGGTTTCGCGCAGCATGATGGCTTGCGGGTCGAACCAGCGGCCCTGGTACAGCAGGCGGCCCAGCTTGCGGCCGTGGTCGCGGTACTGCTCGATGGTGTCTTCGTTGTGGATGCCGGTGACCAGGCGCTCGTAGGCGGCGAACAGCAGCGCCATGCCCGGGGCTTCGTAGATGCCGCGGCTCTTGGCTTCGATGATGCGGTTCTCGATCTGGTCGCTCATGCCCAGGCCGTGACGCCCGCCGATGCGGTTGGCTTCCAGCATCAGTTCGACCGGGTCGGCGTATTCGACGCCGTTCAGGGCGACCGGCTGGCCTTCCTCGAAGCGCACGCTGACGGTTTCAGCCTTGATGGCGACGTCTTCGCGCCAGAACGCGACGCCCATGATGGGCTGCACGATGCGGATGCCGGAGCTCAGGTACTCCAGGTCCTTGGCTTCATGCGTGGCGCCCAGCATGTTCGAGTCGGTGGAGTAGGCTTTCTCGCTCGACATCTTGTAGTCGAAGCCGGCAGCGCGCATGTACTCGGACATTTCCGCGCGGCCGCCCAGCTCGTCGATGAAGGTCTGGTCCAGCCAGGGCTTGTAGATCTTCAGTTCCGGGTTGGTCAGCAGGCCGTAGCGGTAGAAACGCTCGATGTCGTTGCCCTTGAAGGTGCTGCCGTCGCCCCAGATGTTGACGTCGTCTTCCTTCATGGCGGCCACCAGCATCGTGCCGGTGACGGCACGGCCGATGGGGGTGGTGTTGAAGTAGGTGATGCCGGCCGTCGAGATGTGGAAGGCGCCGCTTTGCAGGGCGGCAATGCCTTCGGCCACCAGCTGCTTGCGGCAGTCGATCAGGCGGGCGTTCTCCGCGCCGTATTCCTTGGCGCGTCGCGGGATTTCTTCGTAGTCGGGCTCGTCGGGCTGGCCCAGGTTCGCCGTATAGGCGTACGGCACCGCTCCCTTCTTGCGCATCCACAGCAGCGCTGCGCTGGTGTCGAGGCCGCCCGAGAAGGCGATGCCGACCTTTTGGCCGGAAGGAAGATGGGGGAGGATAGTGCTCATTGTTCCTGGGGTCTTGGCGGCCTGCGTGTCGGCGGGGTGCCGGGCGTTCAGCCGCGAATGTTGAGGGAAAGCCCGTGAATGGTCGGTCAACCTTGCATTCTAGCGCGTTTGCCTCGGTGGCTGGCAAGGGAGGGGGCGTGCCTGCAACAGCGCAGGCCGTGCAGCCCCCGTCCATGACATTCGTGGCCTGGCAGTTGGCTGCCCAGCGGCGCCGGCATCCGCCAGGGGCGCTTCACCGAAGCGCCCCTTTGTTTTGCCTGCCGAGGAAAAGACTCAGTCCTGCTGGCCCAGCAGCAGGAACTCCATCAGCGACTTCTGCACGTGCATGCGGTTCTCGGCTTCGTCCCACACCACGCTTTGCGGGCCGTCGATGACTTCTCCCGTCACTTCCTCGCCGCGGTGCGCGGGCAGGCAGTGCATGAAGAGGGCGTCGGGGGCGGCCAGCTGCATGAGTTCGGCGTCCACGCACCAGTCGGCGAAGGCCTTGCGGCGTTCCTCGTTCTCGTCCTCATAGCCCATGCTGGTCCAGACGTCGGTCGTGACCAGGTGGGCGCCGGCGCAGGCCTCGCGCGGGTCGGCGAACTGGCGCAGCACGTCCTCCGACACGCCGCCCACGCGCGTGGCGTCGAGCTCGTAGCCCGGCGGCGTCGAGACGTGCAGGCGGAAGCCCAGCAGCTCGGCGGCCTGCACCCAGGTGTAGGACATGTTGTTGGCGTCGCCGATCCAGGCCACGGTCTTGCCCTGGATGGCGCCGCGGTGCTCGATGAACGTGAAGATGTCGGCCAGGATCTGGCAGGGATGGAACTCGTTGGTCAGGCCGTTGATGACCGGCACGCGCGAGTGCGAGGCGAAGCGCTCGATGCGCGTCTGCTCGAAGGTGCGGATCATGACGAGGTCGACCATGCGCGAGACCACGCGCGCGGTGTCCTCGATGGGCTCCGAGCGGCCGAGCTGCGAGTCGTTGGTGGTCAGGTGGATGACCGAGCCGCCCAGCTGGTACATGCCGGCCTCGAACGACACGCGCGTGCGGGTGCTGGCCTTCTCGAAGACCATGGCCAGCGTGCGGTCATGCAGGGTCAGGTGCGGCGCGTAGCGCTTGAACTTGTCCTTGATGACGCCAGCGCGTCGCAGCACGTAGTCGATCTCGCCGCGGCTGAGGTCGCGGAATTGAAGGAAGTGGCGCAGCGGGCCGTTCTGGGGGGAAACGTTCGTCATCTTGGATCCGGTTTTGCTGGGGCTACGGGTCCGTGGCGGGTTGCCGCGGACCGGGTTCGGTCAGGCTTGTTCGGCCAGGAATTGCTTGATCAGCGGCACGAGCTGGCCGACGAGGTAATCGGCTTCTTCGCGGGAAAGGATGAGGGGCGGCAACAGGCGCACGACTTTGTCGCGCGTGACGTTGATGAGCAGGCCCGCATCCAGCGCGCGGCGCACCAGCACGCCGCAGGGGCGGTCGAGCTCGATGCCGATCATGAGGCCGCGGCCGCGGATCTCGGCCACGCCCTGCACGCCGGCAAGCGCCTGCGCCAGGCTGTCCTGCAGGTATTGGCCGACGGTGGCGGCATTCTCCAGCAGGCCTTCGTCTTCCAGGGCCTGCAGCGTGGCCAGCGCTGCCGCGCTGACCAGGGGCCCGCCGCCGAAGGTGGTGCCGTGGTTGCCGGGACCGAAGACGCCGGTGGCGCGGCCCGCGAAGGCAGCCGCGCCGATGGGCACGCCGCCGCCCAGGCCCTTGGCCAGCGTGACGACGTCCGGCACGATGCCTGCCCATTGGTAGGCCATCCACTTGCCCGTGCGGCCGATGCCGGCCTGCACTTCGTCGAGCATCAGCAGCCAGCCGCGCTCGTCGCACAGCTTGCGCAGGCCTTGCAGGTAGGCCACGTCGGCCGGGCGGATGCCGCCTTCGCCCTGCAGGGCTTCCAGCAGCACGGCGGTGACGCGCGGTTCCTTGTCGCCAGCGGCGGCGACGGCGGCCAGGTCGTTGTACGGCACCTGGATGAAGCCTTCGGGCAGGGGGCCGAAGCCCTTGCGCGCCTTCTCGCTGCCGGTGGCGGCCAGCGTGCCCAGCGTGCGGCCGTGCCAGGACGACTCCATCACGATGATGTGGGGGAATTCATTGCCTTGCTTGTGACCGTAGTAGCGGGCGGCCTTGATGGCGGCCTCGTTGGCTTCGGCGCCGCTGTTGGCGAAGAGCACTTCCTGCATGCCGGCGATGGCGGCGATGCGCTCGCTCAGCGCCGTCTGCTCGGGCACCTCGTAGAGGTTCGAGGTGTGGATGAGCTTGGCGGCCTGTTCGGTGATGGCACCCACGAGCTTGGGGTGGGCGTGGCCCAGGCAGGACACGCCGATGCCGGCCAGGCCGTCGAGCAGCTTGCGGCCCTCGGTATCCCACACCCAGACGCCCTTGCCGTGGGACAGGGCGACAGGCAGGCGGGCGTAGATATTGGCCAGGGACGAAGACATGCGGGACTCCTGCGGAAAAGAAGAGTGGCGGATCGTTGCGCGCTTCAGGCGAACGACGGGGTGCCGAAAGGGTCAATCATATACAATCCGCGGCGCAGGCCATATGAACCGCCAGGCGGAAAAGGCTAGCCCCGATACGGTATTTCATGACACAGAACGTCAGGCAATTCATTCTTCACGGCGTCACGCAGGACGGCCACCGCTTTCGCCCCAGCGACTGGGCGGAACGGCTGGCGGGCGTGATGGCTTCGTTCCGGCCTCCCGGCGCGGCGGGCAACCACCTGACCTATTCGCCCTATGTCGTTCCCGTCCTCATCGACGGCGAGCGCTGCGTGGTGGTGGATCAGCGCTTGCGCGACCTCGAGCCGCTGGCCTGGAAGTTCGTGATGGATTTCGCCCGCGACAACGGGCTCAAGACCAGCGAACGCACGGTCTAGCACCCCGGCGCCCCCGGGTCCGGAGGCGTCGCGTGTTTGCTCGGCCATTTTGTTTAAATTTAAAACGAGTGGGGCCGGGCTTTTTCCGGAATCAGCCAGCCCTGGCGACAGGCCTGGCTTTTTTGTCGCCGGGCCGCCCCAGGGCCAGATACAGCAGGGATGGCAATCACTCAGGGGGTGTCAGCCGGGGTGTCAGCCGCAGCAATCTGGCGTCGACCCCATCGGTCAGGACATGGACCGAGCCGTCGGGCGCCACCTTGACGTCGCGCATCCGTTCGTTCAGATCCGCCAGCAGTAATTGCTGCCCCACGATTCGCCGCCCCTCGCGCAGCACACGGCGCACCGCGCGTTCCTTGAGCGCGGGCACCAGCAGGTCGCCGCGCCACTCGGGGAACAGCGTGCCGTCATAGATCGCCAGGCCCGCCGGGGCGATCGAGGGGGTCCATTCCAGCACCGCATCCTCGTAGCCTGGCAACTGGCGGAATGGCGTGACCCGCGCGAACGGGTAGTCGATGCCGCCGGTGACGACCGGCCATCCGTAGTTGCCCCCCGGCACGATGCGGTTGATCTCATCGCCCCCGCGCGCGCCATGCTCGCTGACCAGCAGGTCTCCGGTTGCCGGATCGACGGCGATGCCCTGGGCGTTGCGATGGCCGAAGCTGTAGATTTCCGGCGCCGCGCCACGCTGGCGCACGAAGGGGTTGTCCGCCGGCGGCCTGCCATCGCGGTCCAGCCGCAACACGGTGCCCAGGTGGTTCTCCAGGCTCTGCGCTTCCTCGCGTCGCGCGCTGCCATCGCCCAGCGAAAGCACCAGGGTGCCGTCACCGAGAAAGGCGAGACGCCCGCCGTTGTTGCCCGCGCGCGGCTTGGGCGTCGATTCGAACAGCACGTGCACGTCCTCGATCCGGTCGCCCGCCAGGCGTGCGCGCACCAGGCGCGTGCCGTTCGCGCCGGGGCTGCCATACCCCATCGTCAGATAGAGCCAGCCGTTCTGCGCGAACTGCGGATCGAGTGCGACTTCCATGAGCCCGATGACGCCGCCTTGCTGGAAGACGGGCGGCAGCGCGTCCAGGGCAATGTCGGAGGACGTGCCGTCTGAGCCGATGGCCAGCAGGCGTCCGCCCATCTCGGTGACCAAGGCACGGCCGTCCGGCAGGAACGCGATCGACCAAGGACGGTTCAGCCCCGTCTTGACGGTCTGCACCGTGTAGCTGGCGGGATCCACGGGGTCGAGCTTGTCGCCCGCGCCCGGCGCCATGGCGACAAAGAGGAGGGCGGGGACGGCCACCAGGATCGCCGCCGTCACGGCGTGACGCCATGGCCGCGGATCTTCGGCGTGCTTCGATCGGCGCGCTGGCGAGGTCAGCCAGGCATGCGCAAGCCCGCCCGCCAGCCCGGTCAGGGACATCAGCAGATGGCCCGCCGGCCCGCGCGTGCCCGGGATCGCAGGCATGGGGATCACCGAGCGCATCAGCCAGAACGCTCCCCACAGCCCGACCACCGCTGCCAGCGCGAACACCCAAGTGCGCCAGGCCGCCGGCAAGACGCGACTGACCACGTGCGCCAACAGCACCGCGGGCAGCAGTGCGGTGGCCGCGATGCCGATCATGACCGGCCCGAACCGCGCCAGGTCCTCCAGCGTGGTCCAGGCGCGCACCGCGGCGGTCACCGGGGCGCCGAACTCGACCAGCGGGCCGAGGATGATCTGTGTCTGGACGATGCTGGCGATGACGCCTGTCGCGACAGCGGCAATCAGGAACACGGCAACATATCTTGTGATGGCGTTCATGCAGTTCTCTTCTTCCTTGCTGGAAGACGGGTAGCAATGGCGCTTCTTCCCGGAGGGCTGGAGTAACGCAGCGCATCGGCCACCAGGGAGAAGGCCGGCGAGGGTAGCCGTCGGCTCGGGTAGTAGAGGTAATAGCCTTCGAATGGTTCGCACCAGTCGTCCAGGACCCGGACGAGCCTTCCTTCCTCGATGTGGGGGGCGAATTCCTCTTCCGGCAGAAACGCGATGCCCAGCCCTGCAAGCACCGCCTGCACGATATGTGGCGTGCTGTTGAGCGTGACCTGGCCTTCGACGCGCACGTTCAACTGCTTGCCGCGACGACTGAACTCCCACACGTACAAGCCGCCATGCGTTGGGAAGCGCAGGTTGATGCAACTGTGCCGCGTCAGATCTTCCGGCGTCTTCGGCTTTGGGTGCTTGGCGAGGTACTCCGCCGAGGCTACGGCGGCCATGCGCAGTGTCGGGCCGATGCGCACCGCGATCATGTCCTTGTCGATGGTGTCGCCCAGGCGTATGCCCGCATCGAAGCGATCAGCCACGATGTCGCGGAAGCCGTAATTGACGTCGAACTCCACCTTGACGTCGGGATACTCGTGCAGCAATGGCGCGATCTTCGGCAAGAGCGTGGTCCTGAGCACATGGTCGCCACAGGTGATGCGCACGGTACCAGCAGGCTTGTCACGCAGCTCGGTCAGCTCATCCAGTTCCGCGCCGATCTCGTCGAAGCGGTGGCCGATGGCGTTCAGCAGGCGCTCGCCGGCCGCCGTGGGCGACACGCTGCGCGTGGTGCGGGTGAGCAGCCGAATCTCCAGCCGCGCTTCCAGGCCGCTGATGGCTTGGCTCAGTGCCGATTGCGTGACGCCCAGCAAAGCAGCCGCGCGCGTGAAACTGCCTTCGCGCGCCACCGTGACGAAGTACAGGAGATCGTTGAGATTGCGTTTAACCATGGGAAAAGTTTCCCATGGAGTATTAATTAGTACAACTAATATGACTTTTAAGATTTTATTAGCTAGTCTGTCCGGCTTTCGTGGCGCAGCATTCCAGGGATGGAAAAGTCACTTTTCACATCCGCCACGTATTCCGCCTCCCCTGGCTCCAGTCCTGGCGCCAGGGACGCCCGCTGGAGCGGCGTTTTCGCCATGTCGCTATGCGTGTTCGCGTTGATCGCGTCCGAGTTCATGCCGGTCAGCCTGCTCACCCTCATCGCGACTGACCTGCGCGTCACCGAAGGCATGGCCGGGCAAGGCATTGCCATCTCGGGCGCATTCGCGGTGCTGACCAGCCTGTCGATCTCGTCGCTGGCAGGCGGCATGAACCGCAAGACGCTGCTGCTGGCCCTGACGGCATTGATGGCCGTTTCAGGCGTCGTCGTGGCGATGGCACCGAACTATCCGATCTACCTGGCCGGCCGTGCGCTCATCGGCGTGGTCATCGGCGGATTCTGGTCGATGGCGGCGGCGACGGCCATGCGTCTGGTGCCCCCCGCCCAGGTGCCGCGCGCCCTGGCAATCTTCAATGGCGGCAACGCACTGGCGACAGTGGTCGCCGCGCCGCTGGGCAGCTACCTGGGCGCGATCATGGGCTGGCGCGACGCGTTCCTCTGCCTGGTGCCGGTGGCGGCGATCGCCCTGGTCTGGCAATGGTTCAGCCTGCCGGCCATGACGCCCACCGGGCGCACCCGTGGCTCAGGCAATGTCTTCAAGGTCCTCGGCAGCCGGCCCGTCGCGCTCGGCATGGCCGCCTGCGGCGCGTTCTTCATGGGGCAGTTCGCCTTGTTCACCTATGTGCGGCCGTTCCTCGAGACGGTGACGCAGGTGGACGTCTCCACGCTGTCGCTGATCCTGCTGGTGATCGGCGTGGCCGGCTTCGTGGGCACCGCGCTGATCGGCGCGGTGCTCAGGCGCGGCCTGTATCGCGCGCTGGTCACCATCCCGGTGCTGATGGCGGCGATCTCCCTTGCCTTGATTCCCTTTGGCGCGTGGATCACGCCTGTCGTGGTGTTGCTGGGGCTGTGGGGATTGCTGGCGACTTCGGCGCCGGTGGGCTGGTGGAGCTGGATCGCCGAAGCGATGCCGCAAGACGCCGAAGCGGGCGGAGGCCTGATGGTCGCGGTGATCCAGTTGTGCATCGCGCTGGGCTCCACGGCAGGAGGACTGCTGTTCGACGCCAGCGGGTATCGCAGCACTTTCCTGTTGAGCGCGTTCGTGTTGTTGGTTGCGGCAGTGCTCGCCCGGCTGACCTCGCGGTCGCAACCCCGGAACGCGGCCTGAGCCGCGGTTTGAAGGAGACGTCATGACCACTGCCTCGGCCGCAGGCACTCACGTCAATCGACTGGCCAGCGCCGAGCAGCGTCAAGGGCATCGGCACCTGGCCGCGCATGCGCTGGGGGTGCTGTGCGGAATGTTCGTGCTCGGCGGCTGCAACGCGGCTCAACCGGATGCATCGGCCGCGACGGCGAGCACGGCCCGATCGGAGGAGGCACGAATGTGGATGACCGTCGGCGAACGACGTTTCTCCCTCACGCTGGCCGACACCGAGGCGGCTCGCGCTTTCGCTGCGATGCTGCCGCTGTCGCTCGACATGGCCGACCTGCACCGCAACGAGAAGTACGCGGATCTGCCCAAGGCACTGCCGACCCAGGCCAGCCGGCCCGGCACGATTCGCAACGGCGACCTGATGCTGTACGGCTCGCAGACCCTGGTCCTTTTCTACCTGACTTTCGATTCGTCCTATTCCTACACGCGCCTTGGCCGCGTGGACGACCCGGCAGGCCTGGCCGAAGTGCTCGGCGGTGGCGGCTTGCGGATCGCGTTTGCCCGCAACTGACGCGAGATCGAGACGGGCGAGCGCCTTGCGGAAACCCCCAGGTCATCGCCGGCAAGGAACCGCGGACCCGCGGCGCGCCGCGGGCCTTCACCCTGATCGCGGCCAGGCGTAGCCCTGTCGCATCCATCATCATCCAGAAAGAGAACATCATGAACACAGCCTTCCTTCAGTCCACTCACCCCGCGCAAGCGCGGCGGCGTTCCTTCAATGGCTTTATCCAGAGAACCCTCTTCGTCGCACTGGCGGCCGTCACCGGCGCGCAGACGACGTTGGCGGCAACGCCGGCCAGCAACATCGTCGAGATCGGCGGCCTGCAACTGACCCAGGACTGGGACAAGGTATTCCCGCGCAGCGACAAGGTCGAGCACCAGAAGGTCACCTTCAAGAACCGCTACGGCATCACCCTGGCGGCCGACCTCTATCTGCCGAAGAGCCGTGGCCCGGGCCGGCTGCCCGCGATCGTCGTCAGCGGCCCTTTCGGTGCCGTCAAGGAGCAGTCCTCGGGCCTGTATGCGCAGACCCTGGCCGAACGCGGCTTCGTCACGCTGGCCTTCGACCCGTCCTTCACCGGCGAGAGCGGCGGCGCGCCGCGCAACGTCGCCTCGCCCGACATCAACACCGAGGACGTCAGCGCCGCGGTGGACTTCATCGGCCTGCAGTCCCATGTCGACCGCGAGCGCATCGGCGCCGTCGGCGTCTGCGGCTGGGGCGGCATCACCCTGAATGCCGTCGCGGTGGACAAGCGCATCAAGGCGGTGGTGGCCAGCACCATGTACGACATCTCCCGCGTGGTGTCCAAGGGCTACAACGACAGCGTGACGCCCGGCCAGCGCGCTCAGGCCCTGGCGCAACTGGGCCGGCAGCGCTGGGCGGACGCCGAGAAGGGCGCACCGGCCTACCAGCCGCCGTACAACGAACTGCGCGGCGGCGAGGCACAGTTCCTGGTCGAGTACCACGACTACTACCGCACGCCCCGCGGCTACCACCCGCGCGCGGTCAACTCGGGCAACGCCTGGACGATCACCAACAACCTGTCGTTCATGAACTTTCCGCAACTGACCTACATCAAGGAGATCTCGCCGCGGCCCATCCTGTTCGTGCATGGCGAGAAGGCCCACTCGCGCTATTTCACCGAAACCGCCTATGCGGCCGCGGAACAGCCCAAGGAGCTGTTGATCATCCCGGGCGCCAATCATGTCGACCTGTACGACCAGTTGGACAAGATCCCCTTCGACCGTATCGCGACTTTCTTCAACGAAAACCTGAAGTAAGCGAGGCGGCTGCGCATGCCCGTCTTGCCGCGCTCGGGGACAGTCGCCGCCAGGCGGGAAGCCGGCTTTCCCGTCCTGGGTTTGCTCGCCCTGTCGACCACGGCGTTCCTGGCCGGCCGCGGCGCGCGCCGGTCTGCCTCAAGGAGAACATTCATGACCATCAAAGCCTACGGCGCCCATGCGGGCGACAAGCCCCTCGAACCGCTGGAGATCACCCGCCGGGAAGTCGGCGCGCATGATGTGCAGATCGACATTGCCTTCTGCGGTGTCTGCCACTCGGACCTGCACCAGGTGCGGGCCGAGTGGGCCGGCACCCGGTTCCCCTGCGTGCCCGGCCACGAAATCGTCGGCCGCGTCGCGGCAGTGGGTGCGCATGTGAGCGGTTTCAAGGCGGGCGACCTGGTCGGCATCGGTTGCATCGTCGACAGCTGCAAGCACTGTGCCGATTGCGAGGAGGGCCTGGAAAACTATTGCGACGGCATGGTCGGCACCTACAACTTCCCGACCCCGGATGCGCCAGGCTGGACCCTGGGCGGCTACTCGCAACAGATCGTGGTGCACGAGCGCTACGTACTGCGCATCCGCCACCCGGAGGCGCAATTGGCCGCCGTGGCACCGCTGCTGTGCGCCGGGATCACCACCTGGTCGCCGCTGCGCCACTGGAACGCCGGTCCCGGCAAGAAGGTCGGCATCGTCGGTATCGGCGGGCTGGGCCACATGGGCGTCAAGCTGGCGCACGCGCTGGGCGCGCACGTGGTGGCCTTCACCACCTCCGGGCTCAAGCGCGAGGCCGCCCTGGCGCTGGGCGCCGACGAGGTGGTGGTATCACGCAACGCCGACGAAATGGCCACGCACGCCAGGAGCTTCGACCTGATCGTCAACACGGTAGCGGTCTCGCACGACCTCGATCCCTTCCTGACGCTGCTCAAGCGCGACGGCGCCCTGACCCTGGTCGGCGCACCGGCCTCGCCGCATCCATCACCGGAGGTGTTCAGCCTGATCTTCAAGCGACTTTCGGTCGCCGGCTCGATGATCGGCGGCATTCCCGAAACCCAGGAGATGCTCGATTTCTGCGCCGAACACGGCATCGTCTCGGACATCGAGCTGATCCGCGCCGAGGATATCAATGACGCCTACGTGCGCCTGCTCAAGGGCGACGTGAAGTATCGCTTCGTCATCGACAACGCCTCGCTGGCGGCCTGACCCAGGAAGAACACTCCTGATTTCGTCGCTACAGGCGCATGCCGCCGTCCCGCTTCTCGACCAGGAAGTCAACCAGTGCCCGGATCTTGGCCGGCATGTGGTCGCGGGAAGAGAAATACAGGTGGAAGCCCGGGTGGTGGTGGGTCCAGTCGTCCAGGACCCGCAGGAGCCGGCCGTCGGCCAGCTGCTCGTGGATGGCGATGTCCACGATCTGGATCAGGCCGAGGCCTTGCAGCGCCGCACGGGTCATGCTCTGGTCGTCGTTGGTGATGAGGGTGCCGGTGACCGCCTGGGTGAAGTGCCGCCCGGCCTTGCCCGGCTCCTTGAAATCCCAGTCATGCAGCGCCCCGCTGCCCGTGAACCGATAGTTGATGCAGCGGTGGTCCGCGAGGTCGGCCGGGGTCCGGGGGGTACCGTGCCGCGCCAGGTAGGCGGGCGAGCCGGCGACCGCCATGGACAGCGGGGGACTGATCGGCACCGCGACGACTGCGTCGGCCAGGCTGCGCCCGAGGCGGATGCCGACGTCGCTGCCGTCGGCGACGATGTTGGCGAGCGAGTCGGCCATCACCAGTTCAAGCGTGACTTGCGGGTAGCGCGCCTGGAACTCGCCCAGGTGGGGCTCGATGAGCGCCTTGGCCGCCAGGCGCGAGGTGTTGATGCGGACGAGGCCGGACGGACGCCCCTCGGTTTCACCCAGGTGATGCACCGCGGTCTCGATGGCCGCGAGGGTTGGCGCCAGCGCGTCGAAAAGCTGCTGGCCCGCCTCGGTCAGGGACATGTGCCGGGTGGTGCGGTAAAGCAGGCGTACGCCCAGCTGGGTTTCCAGCGTCTTCAGGCTCTGGGACAGGGCTGCGCGCGATACGCCCATTTCGTCGGCGGCGCGCGTGAAGCTGCGATGGCGCGCGACGTGCGCAAACCAGGCCAGGGAGGGAAGTAGGGAAGGGTCCATGCCTCGATTGTAAAGACAGGCTTGATTCTCATGTATTGATTGGGGGATTTTTCAGCGCCAATCCGCCCGGTAATGTGTGCGGACGCATCGGCAGTCACCCGAGGCGTTTCGATCACTCTGCCGTGGGGAGAATGCAATGCGGATGCGCAACTTGGGCGATAGCGGGCTGTTCGTGTCGGAGCTCTGCTTCGGCGCGATGACTTTCGGTGGCGCCGATGGCCTGTGGGGCCAGGTCGGCAAGCTGGGGCAGGACGAGGCCGACGGGCTGGTCGCCGCGGCGCTGGACGCCGGCATCAATCTCTTCGATACCGCCAATGTCTATGCGGAAGGACGCAGCGGGACGATGCTCGGGCAGTCCCTGCGCAATCTCGGGGTGCCGCGCGACGATGTCGTGATCGCCACGAAAGTCGCATCGGCCATGGGGGAGGGGCCGAACCAGAGGGGGGCCTCGCGCCGCCATGTCCTGAGCCAGTGCCGCGCAAGCCTGCGCCGGCTCCAACTGTCGCACATCGATCTCTACCAGGTGCATGCCTTCGACCCCGCGACGCCCATCGAGGAAACGCTCGAGGCGCTCGACACGCTCGTGCGCGCCGGGGATGTCCGCTACGTGGGGCTGTCGAACTGGGCTGCCTGGCAGATCATGAAAGCGCTGGGTATCGGCCGCGCGCGCGGCCTCGCGCCAGTCGTGTCGCTGCAGGCCTATTACACGCTCGTGGGGCGGGACCTGGAGCGCGAGATCGTTCCCCTGCTTGATGCCGAACGGGTGGGCCTGATGGTGTGGAGCCCGCTCGCGGGTGGCTACCTGACGGGGAAGTACAGCGGCGAAGGCGCGGCGGCGGGGGGCAGGTTGAAAGGGCTGGATTTCCCGCCCATCGATCGCCAGCGCGGCGAACCCCTGATCGGCGTGCTGGACACGATTGCGCGCCGGCACGAGGCGACGCCTGGCCAGATCGCCATTGCGTGGTTGTTGCACCAATCGGCGGTCACGACCGTGATCCTGGGGGCCAGGCGCGTGCCGCAATTGGCGGAGAACGTCCGGGCAAGCGCCATCCGGCTGGATGCCGAGGCCTTGTCGCAACTGGACGCGGCCAGCCGCCTGCCGCCCGAGTATCCCGGGTGGCTGCAGGGCCATCTGGGCGATCGGCAGGCCTGATGCCGGTCCCGGCGCTTTTTCTTCCCATCGTCTTCCTGGAGCACTCTCATGTCAGTCAAACCCTTGCGCGTGGGCATCATCGGCGCCGATACCAAGGCGAGCTGGGCGGGCGCATCGCACGTGCCCGCTCTCCAATCCTTGCCGGGGCTGGCGCTTGCCGCCGTCGCCACGCGGCACGAAGAGAGCGCGAGGGCCGCTGCGCAGGCCTTTGCCGCCGCGCGCTGGTATGCGGACCCCTATGCGCTCATCCGTGACGACACGATCGACATCGTGACCGTGGCGGTGAAGGTGCCGGCTCATCGCGATCTGGTGCTGGCGGCGTTGGCGGCGGGCAAGGCCGTGTACTGTGAAGCGCCGCTGGGCGTGAACGTGGCCGAGGCAGAGGAGATGGCGGCCGCGGCCGGCTCGCTGCATACGGCCATCGGCCTGCAGGGCAGGCTGAATCCCGCCGTGCGCCGGGCCGCCGAACTGGTTGGCGCCGGCAGGCTGGGCGCGGTGCTGTCGGCCACCGTCAGGGCCACGACGGTCGCGTTCGGGCCGACGTCGCTGAGCGCCTACGACTACTTCAACAAGGCGGCCTCGGGCGCCAGTTTCCTGACGATCACGACGGCGCACGTGCTCGATATCGTCGAGGCCGTGCTGGGCAACATCACGGAAGTCGACGCGCGCACCCAATGCATCTGGCCGGAGGTCCTGCTGGCCGATACGGGCGAGCGGTCCGTTCGCGACATCCCCGATCACGTCGATCTCATCGCCGCCACGGCGCGGGGCGCCTGCGTCGGCGTGCAGGTGCTGGCTGGGGTCGAGAGAAATCCGCACTTCGTCCTGGAAGTGCGGGGCTCGGCAGGTTGGCTGCGCTTGACGGGTGATCACCTTGCCGGTGTCCAGGTAGGAGACCTGGCCCTGTCCGCCAGCGTGGATTTCACGATGCCCGATGCCCGGGTGGCCTCGGGCGTGGGGCCCACGGCGGCCGATTTCTGGCGGGGCGCTGCCATCAACGTGGGGGAGGTCTATGCCAGCCTGGCGCGCGATCTCTCGCAGGGGCGCCACGACACGCCAGGATTTGCCCATGCGCTGCACAACAGCAGGTTGATCGCCGCCGTCGAGCGCGCGGCACGAACGGGCGAGCGGCAAGGGCAACTGGGTTAGGGCGTTGCGGGCCCCTGCCGGGGCGTCACGGAGCGGCCGCCAGAGGCCGGTCATCTTTTGGAGAACACCATGCAAGATCATATCGACACTGCGATCAGCCGGCGTGCCTTGATGCTGGGCGCGGCAACGACGTTGGCGGTCGCGGCCGCACCGGCTTTCGCAGGGGCCGCCCCGGCCGGGGCGGCGACAGGGCTGCGTGCCAGCGTGCAGGACCTGCTGGGCAGGCGTGCCCTGGTGACCGGAGCGTCGCGCGGCATCGGGGCCGGCATCGCCCTGGAACTGGCGAACCGGGGCGCCGATGTCGTCATCACCTACCTGAGTTCGACAGGCAAGGCTGCCGCCGTGGTGCAGGCGATCCAGGCGCGTGGCCGGCGAGCCGTCGCCGTGCAGGCCGACAGTGGCGACCCCGAGGCCGTCAAGCGCTCCATCGACGTGACCGTCCGCGAGCTGGGCGGCATCGATATCCTCGTCAACAACGTCGGCATCGCGCGCTCGGGGCCCTTGGCCGGGATGAGCCTGAGCGACATCGACGCCGTCCTTGGCGTGAATGCGCGCTCGGCCGTGCTGGCCGCGCAGGCGGCGATTCCGCACATGACGCGAGGCGGCCGGATCGTCACCATCGGCTCCTGCCTGGCCGAGCGCGTGCCGTATCCCGGCCTGACGGTCTATTCGATGTCGAAGTCGGCGCTGCTGGCGTTCACGCGCGGCCTGGCGCGCGAGCTGGGGCCGCAGGCCATCACCGTGAACCTGATCCAGCCCGGCCCCATCGATACCGACCAGAATCCCGCGGACGGCGAGTGGGCCGAGCCCAACCGCCGCCTGACGGCATTGGGCCGCTACGGCGCGCCGGCGGATATCGCTGCCGCGGTGGCGTATGTCGCCAGTCCCGCTGCCCAATTCATGACGGGGGCGGTCATGACCGTCGACGCGGGCTTCAACGCCTGAACGCACACGGGGCAGCCCTGGCGGCTGCCCCGTGTCGTCCTTGCTGGCCGCGTGTTCAGACCGGCGTGATGACCTTGCCGTCGGCGAAGAAGCTGGCCAGGTTGTCGAACAGCATGCCTGCCATGGCTTCGCGCGTCTCCAGCGTGGCGCTGCCCACGTGCGGCAGCAGCACCACGTTGTCCATCTTTTTCAGCGCGTCGGGCACCTTGGGTTCATGCTCGAACACGTCCAGGCCTGCGCCGCCCAGCTTGCCGGACGACAGCGCCTCGACCATCGCAGCCTCGTCGATGACCGAGCCGCGCGCGATGTTGACGATAATGCCCTGGGGACCCAGCGCGTCGAGCACCGGGGCGTTGATCAGGTGGCGCGTGCTGGGGCCGCCCACCGTGGCGATGACCAGGTAGTCGGCCCAGGCGGCCAGCGATTCCAGCGAGGCCTCGTAGCCATAGTCGGTGTCGTTGCGCTGGCGGCGGCTGTGATAGCGCACGTCCATGTCGAAGCCGGTGCCGCGGCGGGCAATCGCCTCGCCGATGCGGCCCAGGCCGACGATGCCCAGCTTCTTGCCGCTGACGCGCACGCCCAGCGGGAAGGCGCCGTGCACCTGGCCCCAGGAACCCTCACGCACATAGCGGTCGCCCTGGGCGATGCGGCGGGACACGCCCAGCATCAGGCCCCAGGCCAGGTCCGCGACGCAATCGGTCAGGACGTCCGGTGTGTTGCTGACCAGCACCTTGCGGGCGTGGGCAGCCTCGACGTCGATGCTGTCATAGCCCACGCCCCAACTGCAGATGGCTTCCAGCTTGGGCAGGGCGTTGATGACGTCGGCCGGGCAGCCGAAGCTGGCCGTGGTGACGACGACGCGCACGTCCTGGGCTTCACGCGCGATGAAGGCCGCCTTGTCTTCCTGCTTCCACAGTTCGAGGGGCGTGTAGCTGGCGTGCAGCCGTTCCTGGGCGGAGGGGGAGCCGGCCAGCGGGCCGATCTGGAGAACGCGCGGTTTGGTCGTCATTGGACTCTCATGCTGGGGGTGGAAGGGAAGGACAACTTGCTGACAAGCAAGCCGCTCACTTTAACCCTTAACTTCACCCCTGGTGTCATGCCGTGCCGAGCATGTCTTCGGCGCATGAGGGAAAGACCAATGAAAAAAGGGGCTGGAAGCCCCTTTTTCACTTCATGCTGCCCGGAGGCAGCCACACCAGTCTTTCGACCTGATGTGCCAGCTCAGGCCATTGCCTTGACGGCGGCAGCCAGGCGGCTCTTGTGGCGAGCGGCCTTGTTCTTGTGGATGATGTTCTTGTCGGCCACGCGGTCGATGACGCTCGTGGCCTTCTGCAGCGTTTCGGCGGCGGACGACTTGTCGCCGGCGACGATGGCGCTGCGCACACGCTTGATGGCCGTGCGCAGCATCGAGCGCAGGCTGGAGTTGTGCTGGTTGCGCACAACCGATTGACGTGCGCGCTTGCGGGCTTGGGCGGTATTGGCCATGTGTGTCTTGGAGTCTGTCTGGTGTCTGTTGGCGCTATGCCCTGTGGGTCGAGTCGGGGCTGGAGGCTGGTGTGTTCAACCAGCGGGAAGTCGCGACGGGATCTCTGCGTCGTGGACCTTCCGGGGACATTGATGTCCGTGCGGCGACCTCGACGGGCCTAGCAAAGCATTAAATTATAGCAACTCCAGCTGTGAGAGCAAGCCCTTTGCAGGGAAGGGCGTCGTAAAAATGCCTGGCACGGCATTTTTCCTGGGTAAATCAGATCAGGGCGCGTCGCCAGGAGGCGGGGCATCGGCCGTTTCCGTGCGTGGCCGGCGGCGGAAATCGGCGGGCCGGATGCCCAGCGCCATGAGCACCCCGAAATACAGCACGGCCGCGCCGCCGGTGACGCCGCCCAGGTAGAGGATCCGCAGCAGCGGGGTGGCCTGCAGGGCGATCCAGTCTATCCACTGGTCGGCCGCGTACAGTGCGGCGGCCATGGCAAACAGCGCGGGCAGCAGCCGCAGCGCGAAGCTGCCCCAGCCCGGGCGCGGGGTGTAGATGCCGCGCGTGAGCAGGCCGCGCAGCAGCACGCCGGCATTCAGGCAGGCGCCCAGGCCGATGGCCAGCGCCAGGCCTGCGTGTTGCAGCGCGGGCACCAGCACCAGGTTGAGCAATTGGGTGAAGATCAGCACGGCGATGGCGATGCGCACGGGCGTGCGGATGTCCTGGCGGGCATAGAAGCCCGGCGCCAGGATCTTCACCGCCAGCATGCCGACGAGCCCCACGGAATACGCCATGACGGCCGCGCGCGTCTGCATGACGTCGGCCGCCTCGAAGCGGCCATAGTGGAACAGCGTGGCCACCAGGCCGTCGGCGAGCAGGGCCAGGCCCATGGCCGCCGGCAGGCCGAGCAGCAGCACCAGCCGCAGGCCCCAGTCGAGCAGGGCGCTGTAGTCTTGCGTGGCTCCTTTCGCGTGGGCCTGCGACAGGCTGGGCAGCAGCACCGTGCCCAGCGCCACGCCCAGCAGCGCGGTGGGGAATTCCATCAGGCGGTCCGCGAAGGACAGCCAGGAGACGCTGCCTGGCGCCAGCCAGGTGGCGATGTTGGTGTTGATGAGCAGGGAGATCTGTGCCACCGAGACGCCCAGCGTGGCGGGGGCCATCTGCTTCACGATGCGCTGCACGGTGGGATCGCGCCAGGCTTCGCGCAGCTTGAGCGAGGGTCGCGGTGCCAGGCCCAGGCGCTTGAGTGCAATCCATTGGACGGCCAACTGCGCCACGCCGCCCGCCAGCACGCCGACGGCGAGGGCATGGACGGGTTGCTCCATGCGGGGCGCCAGCCAGATGGCGCTGGCGATCATCGCCACATTGAGCAGCACCGGCGTGAACGCCGGCACGGCGAACTTGCGCCAGGTGTTCAGCACGCCCGACGCAAAGGCGACCAGCGACATGCAGACGATGTAGGGGAACATCGTGCGGGTCATCCAGACCGCGGCATCGAAGTCCTGCGCGCGCGAGGCGTCGCGCAGGCCGGTTGCCATGATGCTGACCACCCACGGCGCGGCCAGCATGCCGATGACGGTAATGGCCATCAGCACGAAGGTCAGCACGCGCGCGACCCGGTCCAGCAGCACGCGCACGGCGGCTTCGTCGTGTTCGGCCCGGGCCGATCCCAGGATGGGAACGAAGGCCTGGGCGAAGGCGCCTTCGGCAAAGAGGCGGCGCAGCAGGTTGGGGATGCGGAAGGCGACCCAGAAGGCGTCGGTCAGCGGCCCCGCGCCAAAGGCGCGGGCGATGATGACGTCACGGACCAGGCCGGTGATGCGCGACAGCAGGGTAAAGCTGCTGACGGTGGCCGCCGAGCGGAGCAGACTCATTGCACGGACTTCTAGGGCTGACTCGAAGGCGCAATGTTACTTCGGCGGCATGCGGATGGCGCCATCCAGGCGGATGGTTTCACCGTTGATCATGTCGTTCTCGACGATGTGGCGCACCAGCTTGGCGTAGTCTTCCGGACGGCCGAGGCGGGACGGGAAGGGAATGCTGGCGGCCAGCGAGTCCTGCACTTCCTGCGGCATGCCGAAGATCATCGGCGTGCCGAAGATGCCAGGGGCGATGGTCACGCAGCGGATGCCGTTGCGGGCCAGGTCGCGGGCGATGGGCAGCGTCATGCCGACCACGCCGGCCTTGGAGGCGGCATAGGCTGCCTGGCCGATCTGGCCGTCATAGGCCGCGACCGAGGCGGTGTTGATGATGACGCCGCGTTCGCCGGTGGGCTCGGGCGTATTGCCGGCCATGGCGGTGGCGGCCAGGCGCAGCATGTTAAAGGTGCCGATGAGGTTGATGCCCACCGTGCGCTGGAAGAGTTCCAGCGGGTGGGCGCCGTCCTTGCCGACGGTCTTGGCGGCGGGGGCGACGCCCGCGCAGTTGACCAGGCCGAACAGCGGGCCCAGGGCGGTGGCGGCTGCCACCACGGCCTGGGCATCCGTTTCTTTCGTCACGTCGCAATGCACGTATCGTTGGCCGAGTTCGGCGGCCAGCGCCTCGCCAGCCGCGTCCTGCAGGTCGGCCAGCACGACGCGCGCGCCCTGTTCGACCAGCATGCGCACGGTGCCCGCGCCCAGGCCAGAGGCCGCGCCGGTCACGATGAAAACCTTGTTGGTGATGTCCATGTCTGTTTCCTGGCTGGCGTGGCGGGCACGCGCGGCAGGGGATGGACCCCGATGGACAGGCGCCTGGCCGATCCTGCGCCGCGCGGCGCGTGACGCCTCTTGCCCTGGCGGGCGGGAGGGGGGATTGCCGGCGGCGCGCACCGGGGCGCGCCGCCAGGCTGGGCACGATGGGAACTTAGTCTTTCAGGGCGGCGAACAGGCGCGACTTGATTTCCTCGACGCTGCCGACACCGGAGATCTTGCGGTAGCGCGGCGCGGCGGCGGGGTCCTTGGCGGCCCAGCTGGCGTAATAGTCCACCAGGGGACGCGTCTGGTCGCGGTAGACCGACAGGCGGTGGCGCACGGTTTCCTCGCGGTCGTCGTCACGCTGCACCAGCGCTTCGCCGGTCACGTCGTCCTTGCCTTCGACCTTGGGCGGGTTGAAGCGCGTGTGGTACGAACGGCCGCTGGCCGGATGCACGCGGCGCCCGCTCATGCGTTCGATGATGTCGCTCTCGGGCACTTCGATCTCGACCACGAAGTCCAGGCCGATGTTCGCATCCTTCAGCGCATCTGCCTGGGGGATGGTGCGGGGGAAGCCGTCGAACAGATAACCGGGCTGGCAGTCGGGCTGGTTCAGGCGATCACGCACCAGGCCGATGATGAGGTCATCCGACACGAGGCCGCCAGCATCCATGATTTTCTTGGCTTCGAGGCCCAGCGGCGTGCCTGCCTTGACGGCGGCGCGCAGCATGTCGCCCGTGGAAATCTGGGGAATGCCGTATTGCTGAGTGACAAAGGCCGCCTGGGTGCCTTTGCCGGCGCCGGGCGGCCCGAGCAGGATGAGACGCATGAGTGCTCCAGTAAGAACGCTGTTTTTGTGAAATCGGGGCGATTATGCAGGATTTACGCCGCTAAGTTTCGCCATTCTGGTTATAAAAGGCCGGAGCCCCTGGGGCGAAAATGGCGGCGAGCCTTTCTTATACCTTATTTGCGAAGACGGCACGCACGCGCGCCAGGTCTTCGGGCGTATCCACGCCCGCCGCAGGCGGCGTCGGCGTCTTGTGTACGACGATGGTATGACCGTGCTCCAGCGCACGCAGCTGCTCCAGCGACTCGAAACGCTCCAGCTCGCCTTGCGGCAGGGAAGGGTAGCGGCGCAGGAAGCCGACGCGATAAGCATACAGGCCGATGTGGTGCCAGGCGGGCAGTCCGGGGGCCAGCCTTTGCGCGCCGTCAGACAACGCGTCGCGGGCCCAGGGGATGGGCGCGCGCGAGAAATACAGGGCCCGGCCGTCTGCGCCGCACACCACCTTGACGATGCTGGGCGTGAAAAGCGCCTGCGCATCGGCCAGCGGGCAGGCGCAGGTGGCGATGGCGGCGTCGGGCCGCTGGGCGAGCAGGTTCGCGACGGCGTCGATCAGCGCAGGCTCGATGAGGGGTTCGTCGCCTTGGACATTGACGATGATCTGCGCGTCGTCCAGGCCCAGTTGCTCGGCGGCCTCGGCAAGACGGTCGGTGCCGGTGGGGTGGTCCGCGCGGGTGAGCAGGGCCTCGTGGCCGTGCGCCCGGACCGCTTGCGCGATGCGCGGCGTGTCGGTGGCGACCAGCACCCGGCTGGCGCCGCAGGCCTGGGCCCTTTCGGCCACGCGCACCACCATCGGCTTGCCGCCGATGTCGGCCAGGGGCTTGTCGGGCAGCCGGGTGGAGGCCGCACGGGCAGGGATCAGCGCGATGAAGCCCACGGTTCAGGCAGGCTGGGCGGGCGGGCGCTCGGCCTGGGGCTCCAGGCGGCGGGCTTCGCTTTCCAGGAGGATCGGCACGCCGTCACGCACGGGATAGGCGAGGCGATCGCCGCGGCACACGAGTTCCGAGTGCGCGCGGTCGTAGTGGAGGCGGCCCTTGCAGGCGGGGCAGACAAGCAGGTCGAGCAGACGGGATTCCATCCAGGAATTCTAGTCGACTTTCCCGGGCGCGGGGGGGGGCTGGGTGTGCCGCTGCCGGCGCTGGGCGGCGGCGGCGCGCAGGCGGACGTCGAGCCAGTCGAAGAGGGCCGGGCGCGAGAACGCCGTGTCGGCGTGCACGGTCCAGAGCCGCTCGTCGCCCAGGCCCGCGCACTTGACCGCGTCCTTGGCGGTGATCAGCACGCCTTCGGCTTGAAGGCTATCGAAAGGCGAGCCGTGATAGGCGTAGTGATCCGGCAGGGGCAGGGTCTGCACCAGGTTCAGGCCTGCGTGGCGCAGCATCGAGAAAAACCGCTCGGGCTGGCCGATGCCGGCGGCGGCGGCCAGCGGGGTGGCGCCATGGCGCGCCATGAAGTCGGCCGGAGACAGGGATTCGCCCGAGACGAGGTTGACGTAGCGCGAGGGGGTCAGGCGCATGTCGCTGCGGTAGGGCACGCCGAGGGCCGCGCCTGCCGCGCTGTCGGACGTGGCGTGCATGCTGCGATTGGTGACGATGGCGTCCACGGTGTCCAGGCGTGCGGGCGGTTCGCGCAGCGGGCCGGCCGGCAGCAGCAGGCCGTTGCCCACGCCGCGCTCGTCGTCCACGGCGATTTCCACGTCGCGCCCCAGCGGCAGGTGTTGCAGGCCGTCGTCGCAGACGATCACGTCGACGTCGGGCCAGCGGGCCAGCAGGGCCTTGCCGGCCAGCGGGCGTTGCGGGTGCACGGCGACCGGCACCTGGGTTTCCTGGGCGATGAGGGCGGGTTCGTCGCCGAAGTCGTCGGCCGAGAGCGTGCCGCGACCGCTGCGCGGGGCGGGGCCGATCTTCACGCCATAGCCCCGGCTGATGACGCCGGGGCGCCAGCCGCGCTCGCGCAACGCGCGCACCACGGCGATGGTGACGGGGGTCTTGCCCGTGCCGCCGACATAGACGTTGCCCACCACGACGACCGGCACCGGGGCCCGCCAGGTCTTGCGCCAGCCTTGCGCGTGCGCCCGGCGGCGCAGCCGGATGGCCAGCCCCGTCAGGCAGGACAGCGGGCGCAGCAGGGTGGACAGCCAGCCGCCGGTCTGCCATTGGCGCTGGAGCAGCGTTGCGCCGCGGCCCATGGTCATGGTGCGCGCTGCGCGGCGAAGTTCACGCGCGCGATCCCGGCTTCACGGGCGGCTTCCATCACGTCGACGACCGACTGGTGGCTGGTCTGCCCGTCGGCATTGATGACGAGGACGGCATCGGCCTGGCCCGCGGCGGCGCGCGCCAGTGCCTGGGCGATGGCGGCTGCGCCGCTGGCTTCCAGCAGCTCGCCGTTCAGGGCATAGCGGCCATCGCGGCTGATGGCGATGTCCAGGGCCTGGGGGGGCGAGGCGGCGTCGGCCTGGGCGCGGGGCAGGGCGACTTCCAGCGCGCTCTGGCGCATGAACGAGGTGGTGGCCGCCAGGAAGATCAGGATCACCAGCAGGACGTCGATGAGCGGGATCAGGTTGATCTCGAGTTCTTCGTGGCCGGCGCGCGGACCGCCAAAATTCACGACACGCCCTCGTCGCGGGCCAGCACCCGCGCCAGGCGGGCGGCGGCCGTCTCCATGTCGCGCAGGAAATCCTCGACGCGGGCACGCAGGTGGCGGTGGAAGATCATGGCCGGGATGGCGATCAGGATGCCGAAGCCGGTGTTGTACAGCGCGACGGAGATGCCGCGCGCCAGCTGGGCGGGGTCGCCGCCATCGGGGGTGTAGGCGCCGAAGATCTCGATCATGCCCACGACCGTGCCGAACAGGCCCAGCAGCGGCGCCACCACGGCGATCGTTCCCAGGCCGGACAGGTAGCGGCCCAGCTTGTGGGCCTCGGCGCGGCCGGCATCCTCGACCGCCAGGCGCTGTTCGGCGCGCGGCAGGTGGCGGTTGCGCACGACCTCGGCCAGCACCCGGCCCAGCGGGGAGTTGTTGGCCAGGCGCGACAGGGCTTCCGGCGTGTCCTGGCGGTGGCGCAGCATGTCCAGCACCTGTTCGGTCAGGCCGCGCGGCAGCACGCGGGCGCGCCGCAGGGCCAGCAGGCGTTCGATGATGAGCGCCAGGCCCAGTACCGAGGCGAACAGCAGGGGGATGACGGGCCAGCCGGCATCGTGGAGGATGGAAAGCAAGACGGGAGCTCCTGGGCGATCCGGCGGCATGCCGGTCAGGCGACAGGTTGGCAATGATAGTGCATCGGCGCGGGGCGGCAAGCCCCTGTTACGGGAGGTTGCCCCAGGCGTTTGATCCGCGCCGAAACTATCCACAGATTCTGTGGATAATTCTGTGTGCAAGTCGGCCGGAGTACGCGTGGATAGGGCTTGCGCGCCGGTACGCACTCAGGGCACGCACTGCCCGTTTTTCCATGTTTTCTTATAAATCAACGGCTTACGTGGTTTCTTTGAAGGCGTCTGGCAGGGTTGGGCCAAATCGGTGGCTGTTGTATCATCCGTTCCCCGCTCCGCCGGCCTGTGGACAGCTCCCTCTGCGCTCAGCCTTATGACAACACGACTTTCGGTCACAAATGACGATTTGGCGCGGTCTGTCCTGACGGTTGCCCAGTTGAACCAAGCGGTGGGGCAGTTGCTGGATCGCAGCATTCCGGCAGTCTGGGTGTCGGGCGAAATTTCCAATTTCACCCAGGCGGCATCAGGCCACTGGTATTTCACCCTGAAGGACCCCCAGGCCGCCGTCCGCGCGGTCATGTTCCGCGGACGCGCCCAGGCGGTCTCCTTTTCCCCCCGGGCGGGCGACAAGGTCGAGATCCGGGCCAGGGTGTCGCTTTACGAACCTCGCGGCGACTACCAGCTGCAGGTGGACGCCATGCGGCCGGCGGGCCAGGGCGGTCTCTACGAGGCCTTTCTGCGGCTGAAGGAGAAGCTGGCCGCCCAGGGGCTCTTCGACCCCGAGCGCAAGCGCGAGCCCGTGGCCTTGCCGCGCGCCATCGGCGTCGTGACCTCGCTGCAGGCGGCCGCCTTGCGCGATGTCCTGTCGGCGCTGGCCCGCCGCGCCCCGCATATCCCGGTGGTGATCTATCCGGCGCCCGTGCAGGGCGCCGACGCGGCCGCCAGGTTGGCGGCCGCGGTGCGCGCGGCGACCGCGCGCGCCGAGGTCGACACGCTGCTGCTGGTGCGAGGCGGCGGCAGCATCGAGGATCTCTGGAGCTTCAACGACGAAGCGCTGGCCTACGCCATCCTGGACAGCGCCATCCCCGTCATCAGCGGGGTGGGGCACGAAACCGATTTCACCATTGCCGATTTCGTCGCCGATCTGCGCGCGCCCACGCCCACCGCGGCGGCCGAGCTGGCCGCCACGCCGCGCGGCGAGTGGCTGGCACGGGTCGCACAGGCCAATCGCGCCCTGGCCCGCGCGCAGCAGCGCCGCCTGGAGGGCGCGGCCCAG
>CAADIN010000014.1_pt1 | contig 83111 bp, 108 predicted proteins | sample 2381431 | NCBI WGS metagenome assembly CAADIN01 (sample SAMEA5147528, study PRJEB30075) | plant metagenome | biome: Evergreen rainforest; feature: Forest; material: Leaf | place: Madagascar | collected 2016-11
CTTGCCAATCCGGTATTTGGGGCATGCCGCGCATTAGCACGCTAATACGCTCCGCGAGCCTGACAAGTGGGAGTCTGCAGAACAACCCCGAGGCTTGGGTGTCCTGCGGCCCTGGCGAACAGATTCTCATCGGCAGCGTGTCGTGCGCCTGCCAGGGTCCCAACTGCGCGGTAGGTGACTCCCTGGCAGAGGGAAACGGGTGGCGTGGTCAGTGCAAGCGGCTGCAGACTAACATTCCGATCACAGTGACATCGCACGCTGTGTGTATGAGGTAATGTCGCGGATCCAAAGTCTGCTGAGTGTTGCGAAAGTCAGCGCCGGCACGTGTGGACCTGGCCAGCACTTGGTGAAGCACGTCGGCAGACGCTGGCCGCTCAGCGACGTCCTGATTGACACGTCGGCACTGCCTTGCCAATCCGGTCGCTGGGCTCAGCAGTTTGCCCTCGACGCGAAAACCGTGAATTTCACCGAGACCGCTTTTATCTTGGGTGCATGCACGGCTGGTTATAGCGGTGGATACCCTTGCCGCGCAGTTCACCATGTGATTGATGTGGAAAAGCCATCGGCAGTTGTGGCTTCGATCTATGCCGCGCACGGCACGGAACTTGGCCACGATGTAGTGGTAGGCATCATTGTCGATGGTTCACAATGCGGAGCGAATCGATTTCCCGCGTCAGCGGGTTTCACGGGTTTAGCCTCTGCAAGTTGCAGCCGCTGGGTAACGCCAGGCCGACGGACAGTAACGCTCTACTTGACTAGCAGTACCAACCTTGCAACTCGTGCTGGCGTTGGAATCTCTGCTGGAATCCTGGTGATGTGAAGACAGTCCATCTGCCAATTCCGGTCGTTGGCTGCAGCAGCCGGGCATACAGGTGAAACGAGCGGTGGCGGTGCCAGGACTCTGGGTTGTGGTCACGGAACATATACGTTTGGCACGCCAACAATCTGCGCTACATTCCCTTCCGCATCGCAATAGATATGGATGTCGTCCTGAGCTCCTCCTTTGTCTCCGAAAACGTTGAACCAAGCATTTCTCGCCCGGGTGGCTTGATCGTAATAATTGACGCAGACTATGGGATGTGAGGCGCTACGCTGCCAGCGACCGGATTGGCAAGAAAGTATTAGTCCCGCCGGAGTCTTGGCGATCAGCCCATTCGGTGAGCAACTTGCCCCTTCTACCGCATCGGCAGTGGGTCGTAGGTATGCCCCTGATACAGTTCCATCAGCGGAAACGCTTCCACGTGCCGTAATCATCCCGTCGACAGAGATGTTCCCGCCAACATTCACGTTGCGATCTACGTTGACGTCTCTGGTCGCTAGCAGATCGCGGCCAGAAATTGCACCTGAGGCGGTCATAGCAGCTGCGGTGACTTCCCCAGCGGCAGCGACATTTCGCGTCGCAAGCAAGTCGCGCGCTTCAACATCGTTGGACGTGGTGATCTTGCCAGTGGCCGTCAGCGTCGAGACATTGTTGATAGCGTTCCCAGCCATGCTGAGGTCAGTATTCATCTGGTTGAGCTCGGGATGGCCAGGTATGGCATTGCGATACAGGTAATCGCCAAATACACCTTGAGAGTTGAAAAAGCCTCCGAGAGCTACGTGACCAGCACCTGGCGCCAGGCCATAGTCACCCAAGGAAACCTGGTAGCTCCCCTGATACCCTTGGGCCACGCTGGCATTGAGGGATGAAACGTACCCCCCTCCAATTCTCGCGGTCTTTGCTGCGATGTTGCGGATCTCGGTTTCATCGAACGCTTGGCCGCCGCTCGTTACTGTCAGGACGCGCAGCAACTCATTGCCGCCGGCGGTGATCTTGATGGCACGGGTCTGATAGGCCTGGTTGTTGATGTTCGTGTCGCTAATGCCCGCATCGAGATATCCGGCATTCTTGAGCATTGCCGTCGTGATCGACACCGGACCACTTGATGCGTTTGCCAGGATCGTCGCGTAGTTGTCCTTTACGTAGTTGTCCCTGGCCTCGCTGATCTGGGTGGCATGGAAAGCCGCGGCGCCAGCAGCATCAAGATCGAGGGCGCGCTGCATGTATTGCAACGCGATGGGGGCCAGTACCGCAATGAGGCCAAGTGCCAGCATTAAGCTGACCATGCCTTCCCCTCGTTGGCGGCGAAAGGCTTGGTGCGAGAAGAACCGGCTACCGGTGGAAAAAATTCGACGGTTGATCATGAGCTTTTCCATCGCAGGTGCTCTTGCTGCAGGTTGAGATGAGAGGTCAGGGCACTGAACTTGCCTTCACGGATGTTCTGACGGATGGCGAAGCCGTCTTGGCCGTCCAGCACAAGCGCGTGTGCCATGCGACGCTTTATAGGGTTCGTGCTCCCCATGTCGGTCGAGACATGAACCTGAAGGAGCACGATCATCAGCAGTGCGTCTGCCAGCATGCTGTTTCGGCTGGCAGTATGGCCGGCCATACCGCTTTCTGCATGGCAGTATTCCTGCAGACGTTGTAGACCCTGCTCAATGGTCTCTGCGTGCATGGTTGCGAGAAGCAGTCGCCCTGAGGGTGCGAAGTTCAGCACCTCGAGCGCGGTTTCTCGTTCACGGATCTCGGAGATCATGAAGACGTCAGCACGCGATCTCAGGGCGCGCTTGGTTGCTTCTTCGAAGCCGCCAGTGACGCTGGCCACGTCGATCTGGGTGATGTGGCCGTCTCCGTGAGAGCCGTCAAGATCGCACTCTGTGGGATTCTCAACCGTCAGGCCGAAATGCCCGAAGGTTCTGCACCTGTCAGCGATCATGCTTGAGATCGCCGTAGTTTTCCCCACTCCTTGGCCGCCGAGAACCAAGATCAAACCCCTGGCTTCGGGGTTGCGGATCATGTCCATGGCTTTCTTCGGAAGGCCCAAGCTGGTGAGATCTCTGGGCTTGCCACCAGATTTGGAGACCACGAAGAGATCCACGCCCGCGTCGTTGGTCATCGCGGTGACCCGGTACTTCACTTTGGAAATCTTGATGGCGAATTCGGAGCGACCCTTGTTGTTGCGCGTCTCTTGGCACTGCTGCAAGATGTCACGAGCATCCTGCAGCATCTCGTCGGGGATCTGCTTGAGCACGCCATTGGGCGTGCGCATCTTATTGATGCCTGTGCCCAAGTACAGATCCTCGAAATTCATTTCAGTCAATGAGTCCATCAAGCAGCGTGATCAGTTCTGCGTAACGGCCAGGCTGGTGGCGCCGGACGTCGCGCAAGCAGTGATGGTCGCGTTGGGGTTGTTCATGACGATCTTGTTGCGCACTACGGGGCAGTCTTCCACAGGCACACCAGCGAAAGTCCACGTGAACGTAGCTTGGGTCGTGGCCAGGCTGACCGTACCACCATAGACATGTGTGAGCGTGCCACCGCTGTAGCCGGCCATGTTGGTCGGCAGCTGCTTGCTGCTTTGAAGGTTGGCCAAGGTGATGCTGGTGTAGCCGTCGGTGCTGCGGTTGTTCTTCGCAGCGAGGGTCAGAGACCCGAAATCGGAGAGGAAGATCTGTTGTTTGTTTTGACGATCGCCTTGGCTCTGCAAGCCATAGTAGATACCGATCAGGGCAGCGAAAAGAGCAAGGTACATCAGGTAGCTGGTCATGCCTTCGCCTCGCTGCCGATGCAGTGGGTTGACATGGCGTTTCTCGGTCGAAGTCGGCAAGAGGCAGGCGGGTTGTGCAGAGTGGATTTTCATGTGGAACCTCATGGTTGGGATAAATCGAGAGCGCCTGACTACAACGAGCTCAGGCTTGTCATGCCGGCAAAGAGGACGTAGGCAAGATAGGCAATGGATACGTAGAGAAAGAGCCGCACGGTGCTGAGAATGCTCTTGACCTTTTTCAAGGTGCGGTCAATCCATTTGAGGGCCAAGGTGTTGATAGCCTGCTCATAGTCTTTCTGCTGAGACAGGACGATGATGAAGGGAAGCACGTCCTTGTCGGGAAAGTCGTACTCGGTGTTGGCAAGAGCAACGCCCAAACTGCGCCCTTGGCGTAGGCCGAACATGGTCGTCTCTACACGCTCTTTGAGCCATGGACTGGAGAATTGCTGCATGAGCTCGAGCGCTCGATACAAGGGGATGCCGGAGCGAAGCATGATGGCCACGTTCAACAGGAAAGTGGCTCCCTGAATGGCCTTGTATACAGACCAGGGAGGGAAGTGCTCCAGCACCATGCGGAACTGCGTATCGCCACGCCTGGGCAGGCTCCAGAGCACCCAGAAGACAAAGAGGATGGCAAGACTCAGAACATAGATGCCATAGTCCTGCACGCCTGTGGCAAGCCAGTACATGATGTAAGTGTTGCCGGTCGACTGGCTCAGGTCGTGGGAGCGGCTCATGATGGGCACTATCTTCTGGCTGATCTGGTTCAGCAAATTGACCGACAGCGCAACAAGCAGCACGGGCTCGGCGAGTTCAGACAGCACTGAGCCCATCATCTTGCTCTTGTTCGCAGTCATAACGATGAGACCACGCAGACATTCCGCGAGCCTGCCAGCCTCCTCACCAGACGCGAGCTGAATAGCCTCATTGTCAGGAAGCCAGTGCTTGATCGCAGATGCGAGCGTTTTGCTACCCCCAGTAAGGGCTCGTTTCGCGTCGGCGAGCACCATGGCGATGACGTTGTACGGGTGCTTGCCGTTCTTGCTGTAGGTCTCATGCAGCATCTCAAGGCCCTTGTAGAGCGGCATCCCGGTCTCTTGGGTAGCCAGCAGCGCGTCGTAGAACTCGATGCGTCGGGAGCTAAAGAATCGGAGCTTGTGAACAGGAAAGAAGGCCTGCGCATCAAGGATGTCGTTAAGCGACAGCAGCATCAAAAGCTCCTGGGGCAGGGCGAAGGGGAGTGACTGAGGGAGTCAGTGCAGGCGCTTGCTTGTTGGGTCTTTCCTTCAGCGAAGGACGACGCAAAGACCTACTCTTTGCTGAAATGGTCTTGGGCCTTTTCCTGGTGCGTGCCTTGGTATCTTTCTCGCCAAAGAAAAGGGAGTCTTCGTCGAGCGAAACGGAGGCGGCCCGCTCTCCCTGTCGGGGATCTACCAGGCCAGCGTTGACCAGTCGGGTGAGGTGCTGGCACTTCGTGATGCCGCGCATGTGCTTGATCCAATATTCACGGGCACGTAGCGCGCCGCCTTGCTGGTAGGCGTGCATGAACTTTGCATTTGGGATGATCGTTTCCGCGCACACCTGGCGGCCAGTGATGCCCTTTTTGCAATGCTCGCAGCCATCGCCCGCGAAATAGACGTTCTGAGGTATGCAGTGCTTTTCAATGCGCGCGATGAGATCGCTCGGGAGAGTGTCCCTGATCTTCGAGAAAGAAATTTTGCAATGCTTACACAGCGTGGGAACCAGCGATTGGTTGATTAGGCCAGCAATAATGAGCGGATCGGTGAGCACGCTTTGCTCGACGCCTGCGTCATGAAGACGACCTGGGATCTGTGTGGCGTTGCTGCAATGAATGGTCGTCCAGACAGGTCGACCGGTCAGAGCAAGACTGATGACAGCGGGTATCGACGCGTGGCGGGCTTCTCCGATATTCGCCACGTTGATATCCGAGCGTAGGATGTGGTCGATGCCAGCCAGCCAAGCGTTGTCGTTGCTGTCGCTGACTTCTGCCGTCACGTTCACCGGTTTTTGCTGAGCCCCTGGAATGCGAAATTCCACGGGGTCTTCCAAAGAAACGATGCAGATCTCGCCGTTGGCTTCCTGGACCATCATCTTCATGACGTTCGCCATGGTGCGCGATTTGCCAGACCCCACCGCACCACTGACGAAGAAAACGCCATAGCCGCGGTGCATCATGATGCGCAGATGCTCTTGTTGCTCGGGCAGGTAGCCCAGCTTCTCGAAAGACGTGATGGTGCCGCCGTCCTCGCGCTGCAGACGAACAATGCAGTGAAGTCCGTCTTCAGTGGGTCCTGACGCGATACGGCCAATGTATAGTCCAGCGCTCTTTGCGAATTTTGGCCCCAGACGAGAGTTCTGATTTACCTGAGGGTTGTAGGTCTTCTCCGACTGATCAGTCATGGTCTGGCACATGCAGGCAATTAGCTGCTCTCCACGCGCGCGCGGAATTGTGTGGTAGGTAATTAGTCGACCATAGACACGGAACCGAATCAGGGTTGAGTCGACCAGATTCTGGGCGTTGTTCGGGTCGGGATGCTTGCCAACGACGATATGGATGTCGCTGGCATCTTCCCGATTCGCGTGCCTGATGTAGGAGAGGATTTCCTGCTGCAGCTTCGCGTCTTCTTGCGGCGCGTATGCGTCAAGCTCCTCGTCGTTGTCATATTGAGACTTCAGCTCCAGGTAATCGACAATGCGCCGTTCATAGACCAATCGATCTTGGTCGAGACGTGCCTGAAAACCCAACACCATGCGGTCGGACTGGTGACCTTTGGCGATATAAAGAATGTCGTCGTTAGTGAAGCAGACCTTTTCCCGCAGATCATCGGAAACTGCATACCTGCGGCCGGGCAAGGTCAGTACACGATGGGCTGCGCCCAAACGCAGGTGGGATTCAGGGGCGTTCATTTTCAGCGTTTATTGAAGGGTGGGGCGACCGGCGCGATCGCTCAGCGGCTCGATCGCCGCCGCGCTGCCCGAGAAACCCAGCTTGATGGCCTGGCCGGCTCGATTCAGCACGACTGCATCGGTGTTAATAGACTGGACGCGGTAACCACCTGGGACTTCTTCCCCTGCCCGCGCTTCGTAGGTTGCCCCCGAGGGATAGATAAGTGTGGCGGAAAGGGTGCGCCCATTGCCGGCGATAAGCTGGACTGCGGGTAAGCCCCGCGCGTTCGGGTCGATTACGGCGCCTGGGCCTGCGAGGTTCTTCGTGATTTCGGCCAATCCTGCTCTTGCCTTGGCCAGCACCGTGGCGGCTTGGATCTCTTGCAGCTCTGCGATAGTTCCTACCGGAGCCTGCGCGTACGCAGTCCAGGGTAGTGGGATGAGGGAAAAAATAACGACCAACTGGCAGGTCAAAGAGGAAATGGCAATGCGGTCATTGGGCATAGAATTCACCTTGGATACGCCAGGTCAGCACGATGTCGTTCATGGAAACAGACATAGCCATCAGGCGTACGCCGTTTCCAGGGAAATGGGTGAACACTTCAGCAGGGGCAAGCTGCGATTGCATGGAGAAGGTCCATGTGAGCCAGGTCGGTTGAGGGGCCTGGTCTGATTGACCAGGCAAGCGTTGAGCTTCTGACGGCTTTGCTGTGATCTCAACGGCGACCAGGCGCGACTGGAAATGCGAGACGACGGCGTTTCGAATCTCTTCTAGGGACTGAAGCGTGTCATCACCGCCGGCGGGGAAAGAAAGAGGCCGCTTGATCTGTGCGATGTTGTTGTCGCTGCTGAAAGCAACGGAGATTCCAGGCCAGTTAACGCTAGCCTGCTGTATGAAGTTGCTGACCGTGATCGGAAGATCGGCCGCACGTTGATAGAGCACGTCCAGGCCTTCGGCATCACACCGGGCCTCGCTGAAAACCCAGCCGGCGACCGACAGCGGCAACTTCTCCAGTTCGGGCTGACAGATGCTGAGGAATTCCTGCGGGACCGGCCGTGTCGTCCAGGGATGGACCAGTGCTACGGCCGTGTGCTCTGTACCGGTCTGCGCGTTCACTGACTCCAGAGCCCGGGCTGCAGCCTCTTCTTGCAGGCGTTGTCCTTCTCTCCATTCCTCGTATTTGATCTTTCCTGCAATGCCGGCAAGGATCAACACGAAGAGTGCCCCGGAGAAGAGAACGACTTCACGACGAGACAGACCGAAGAAGAGCGGACGCAGCTGGTTTTGGCGGGACAGACCGTTGAGCAGGCTGTCGAGCGACACTTCCTCGCCACCAAACTCCACCTCTGGCGGCGCGTAGATTTTTATGTTCGGCCTGCCAAGCAGGCTGTAGAAGTGCTCGAGCGCTTCACGAATTCCGGGAAGATCTTCGATGCGGTCGGAGTTCGGCAAGATGCCGTTCTTGTCGACAGCGACCATGGCATAGCGGTCCGCATCAACCCTCACTGCCGCGAGGAAGGAGTAGTCGTTGGCTTCATTGGCGAGCTTGTATGCTAGGACGGACGCCATCGAATACATGCCCTTTACTATGCCGAGCTGCCTGCTGACGAAACCGGCCTCCAATACCGTTTCCGTCTTGCGGATAGTGACAATATCCATTTTGTGCCGCCTGCCGATCTCGCGCGCCTCTTTCATGTAGGCTCGCGGGCGCTCGAGCGGCTGCCAGAAGAGGCCAGATACCAAGCGGAGCTGGTTATGTGAAAAAGCGATGAGCCTAGCGGGGGTCATGGCTCAGTCCTGGATGATCGGCGTGACCAGAATGGCTACGGCCATCCGGCGACCTGCGGTTTTTCCCCCGCCTCCGAAGAGCCAGTTGTAGGTCTCCCCAACACCTGCTTTCTCGCTGCGCTCGGTGGATTGCTCGAAGCCGGAAATGATCATGGTTTGGCCGGACTCGATAGAGATCGATTGACGGAAGAGCCTTTTGTTGGTGGTCGGTACTTCGATGGAGGCTTCGCCGCTTTCCTTCCGTGTGATGGTGGGCTCAGGGGAGAAATTCATGTCGAAGTCGAGCAGCATGGTCTTGCCATGGGTGATCATCGGCGAGAGATTGAGGTTAAAACCCGTGACGATGATCCCGGGCGACAGCGACGACATCGAGCCCACGTTGGCGGTCTGTGACGATGAGGATTGAGCGAGATAGCCTGTCTCGGTCGAAATCTGTAGGGGTGCAGTACGCAGGTTCAGTGTGCGCAGGATGGGCTGATTGCTGGTGACGACCTTGCCTTGGCTAGACAAGGCGTTGACGATGAATTTCGATCCTGCGAATGCAGCGGCGCCGCCGGTGGCGGTATCAAGCACGCCGGCACTTGCGCTCATGGCGCTTGAGTCAACGGCGAAATTGTTCGTGAGCGACAGGCCATATTTTCCCGACAGCGTGTTGTAGACAGCAGACCAGTCAATGCCCAACTGATCGACGTTTGTCAGCTCGACTTCAAGCACCTGGACGAAGAAAAGCACCTGACGCGTGAGCACCTTGTTCTCGGCGGCCAGGTATGTCTCGATCTGATCGAGCACGTCGGGCGTATCCGTGACCATGACCGTTCCCGTGCTGGCAGCATAGGAAATGGGCGGTGTGCCAGGCGTGTGCATGGCATTGAGGGTGTTGCGGATATCCTCAGTGATGGAGTCCTCTGACGTGATCTCCGTCGTTTGGATGCTTCCCCCGCTGCTTTCGCTGGAGCCGGAAGACGCACTGGAGCCCATGGAGCCGCCTGAGCTCGAGCTTTGCACTTTCGTGCCGGCGACCACGGTGGTTTTCATGGTGGTCTTGGCGTTGCGCGCGAAGACACGCAACACTCTGGTCTCAAGGTAGTAAATTCGGATCGTATCGTTGCGGTATTCCCACGACAGGCCGAAGCGCGATGTCACCGTGTCGAGGAAGGCGGCTAGGGGTTGACCAGTCCACTTGATCGTGATGTTGTTGGGACGTCCGGCCATCATAGGTAGAGCTTGCGATGCATCATCGATACGCCCTCGCTGTGTCGGTGGTACGAGAGGGGGCAGTGGTGCTGCCGCGGTAGTCTGACCGACGACACCGCTATTCATGACGTTCGCATAACGACCGTTCAAGGCATCCACCGCGTCCTGCGTTACCCGCACGCGCACATTGCAGTTGCGGGTGATCGCTTGTGAAATCTCGAAAAGGCTGACCGCGGTAGCAGGAACGTATACAAGCGGGCACTTCAGCGCCGCCGGTACTGTCTTTTCGGCTACGGCCACGGGTGTGGTGGAGACCCACGGTTCCTCGATCTTCCTGATCGGGATAACAGGTTCATTGCGAAGATCTTGCAGGCTCTGATGGAGGTCTTCTGCGGCAGCATCTCCGCGGTCCATGGCCTCGTTGATGCGGTCCAGCGCGCCGCAACCGCCCAGGACCAGGGCGACTGAAATAAAAAGGATAGAGCGTAGGCGGTGGAGCATTTTGGGTTATTCCTCTTCGACGATCAGGACGCGCTGCTCTGGTTGTTGGGATAGGGTGAAGCGGCGCTTCGCCTTGTGATATGGGGTGAATACACGGGCAGCGGCGTCCAGAAAGCTGTCGGCACGCAGGGTGAAATCGACAACGATGCGATAGTCGAGGTCCGTCTGCCAATCCACATGCCAGCTCGGACTGGAAGCCTGTGCCCAGCGAGTCACGACTTCGCGCAGGGTCTCGCCTTGGTGGCCATCCCAGGCGAGTTGACGATCGGCCGGTGCCGCATGTTCTTCACGGGAAGGCGATGGCTTGACGACAGGCGCAGTCTCATGAGAAAGAGTCTCCCGAGCAGTGGCACTTGGCACTTCAACCGTCGGGACGATCGGCTCTGCGGGGACGGTAATCTTTGCCACCTTTTCCTCCTTCACCTGTGCGGCCGCGGGAGGCTTCTCGCCAGGCGGCGAAGGCCTGGCGACCTCCATCAGCCTGCTGTGTTGTAGCGGTAAGGATGGGTCAGAGGATGGCTGAGAAGATCTCGAGGACGGCGCAGAGACAACGGTCGATCGCGTTGCGCCCGCATTCTCGGCATACACGACCTGCGCCGGGTTATCCGACGCGATGGAACTGACGACTGGCTGTGAAGTCCCTGCCGATGCTGCCTGTAGTGGCGCAACGGAATCGGCCGGTTCCGTGGGCGCGGAGATGCGATAGCCTGGTGCATAGGAAACGGTAGGGGTCCAACGGTTCGCATCAGGCTGCAGCTGCGCAGGCGCAGTCAAACGGCGCGTGGTGTCGCCGATCATCAGCTCATTGGCGTTGCCTGTGACAACGCGCTGCGTCTCAGCCACACGCGTTTGGCTGATCATCCCTTTTTGCAGCAACGTGGAATAGGCGATCATGCCGTTGTAATCGCGCGTCATCCGCGAAAAATTCGCACGAAGGATTGCGGAGGCGTGGGCAAGACCGTCCTGCCAGCCTGCCCGGACAGCGCGCTGCCAGGCGTCAGTTTCATCACTGGTCTTGGGCTGCGCCTCGGTGATAGGCAGGCTCACATTGGGATTGGTGGGCAGGCCTGTGTAGAGGTAATCGCGCCATGTCGGAGGCACGCTGACGAACCGCTCAGCGCGTTCGATGCGATACACCTTTGACGCGGTGCGATACTGTTGAGCGCCGAAGCTGGCGACGTCCTGGGCTTCGACAATCACGGGAGGCAATGCCCCGCTGGGCATGATGAGCGGAGCGAAATTGAAAAGTCCGTCGAGCTCAGGCCCACGTTTTTCCAATGAGGCTCGGATCGCTGCCGCACGCGAAGCGACGCCTCCTCGAAAGCCGACCGTCCGGCCAGCGTCACTGATCATCTGGATCCGCAGCGGAGACGTGTCACCGGTTGCCGTAGCGCGGGGATGCAGCAGCGCATCGAGCGTGGCCGGCGCGGACTCGGTCGGTAATGCCGGATGCTGTGCAGGTTCCGCAAAATCGGCGGGTGAGGTCCTAGCTGCATGGACTGCTGTACTTAGGACAAGGCTCAAGATCGCCACGGCGACGGTGCGCTGGATTTTCATCTGCTGCATCCTAGGGGCGCGGGGGGTTGTACTGCAGCAAGAGTCCTTCACCCTGCTCCACGATCTGGGCGCGGTATCCGATTTGCGCACGCACCTGAGCGATCACGGATTCGATGGTCGAGTTTTGAACATCGAGACGCACCGGAAGGGGAAGACGCACCCCAGTGAAAGCGAACGTGAGGCGGTGATCGTGAGCAAGCTTGGCGAGCAATTGCAGCGCATCACCCGCCCAATTCAGGGTGATCAACTGCGTAGTGTCCGGGCCCGCGTAAGCCATGGGCTGACGAGCCATGACACCGGCTTGGTAAAGACTGGCCTGGGCTGTCTGAATCTTGCGGGAGGCCTCAAGGATCTGCTGATCGATATCGGCGTCAGCGGAGGGCGCGGGCGGCGGACTGACCCAGGCACAACCGGCCAGGCTTGCCAGTGCCAGGAGACACAGAAGACGGAAATGACGCATGTTTACCCTGCCGGTTTATTTTGTATCGTATGAACGATACGAAATTATACGACAAGGTGCAACTACGTTGACGATCGACCCTTCGGTCGAACGGCGGTATGGCGGCTTCTGAATGCAGCCAATTTCTGGGCTTGGTCCTGGTCAAGCAGGGTGATGGGAAGGTTCTGCTGCCCAATAATCTGGATTGCTTGCTGCTGGAATGCCGGCGTGCCGGTCAAAATGAAACCGGTTGGATATTTCACCTGGGCAAGATGAAGGGCTGCCAAAATGACCTCAGGATCGGCGGCCGCGTCGGCCTCCAGGAGTATTTGTTGGCCGTGATCGATGAAGCCATCGCGACCCAAGCGATCCCGGTAACTGATGCGGCCGTCGCGGTGAACAGCTAGCTGCCAGTCCTGGAGTCCTTCTCGATAAAGCGGGTCGTGCTCGGCAGTGATGTCGGCGATGCCAGGTTGCTGCCGGCGCTCTTCGGCCTGGCGGCGGGTGTCGGCATAGGCCCAACCGCGCAGCTGGCTGATTGCGGCGGCGGATCCTGCTGCTGCTTGAGCCTCTACCCACTCCCGATAGGTGAGGGGACGGTTATTGGGGTCCGCGCGCAACGCCGCTCGTCGTTTTGCCAATTCTGCCTTCAGCGTCTCGCGGGCGGTCAAAGTCTCGAAGGCGATAACGCTATAGAAGCCTTTTCTTTGCCTTGCGTCTGCGACGGTTAGGGCCACCTCACGGCGCCGGGCGCGAGCGACGTCGGCGATGGCTCGATAGCGTGCGCGGGATTCTTCACCTGTGACTCGGCGAATGACGAATCCTGTGCGATAGGCCTGGTAGGCGGCGCGCAGCTGCCGGCGGGCATCGGCCCGTTCTTGGCGCCGGGCTTCGCGCTGCGCCGGATCTCGCTTGAGCTCTCGGCGCCGATCATAGGTGGATTCAACGAGCAGCGGCTCGGTGTCGTCAGCTGCGCGCCGCTGAGCAGGTTCGATCCACGGACCCAGCCTTCGCTCGAGCCGGGTGCGAGATAGTGTCTCGTGCATGTCGGAAGCCTTGATCGGAGGCGTTTCCGCGCTTTCGGCATCGTAGATGGCAAAGCCTTGGCCCTTCGGCTTCAGGGCCAGGCCATGCTTGGCCAGGGCTGCGTGCAGATCGGCCCACGTGGGCGCTGATGTTTTCCATAGCGCGAGTACGGCTTTGCGTGGCTCGCCCCGTGCATAGGTGAAAAAGCTGTCCTCGCCAGCGAAGCGTTCTAGGTCCGCGGCGGCCGATGGAATCTTCTCTTGGGTGCTGGCGTTAGGTCTCGCCCGCTCGATGACAGGCACGCCGTTGCGTTCGACGACCTGGTAGGGGCCAGCATCATGCGACCAGCCGTATTGCAGCTCGAGTTCACGCATCGCGTGATCCAGGACGAAATAGTCCTGTTTGGGGTAGACGGCCCTATAGCTTTCGGGATGCACCCTGTTTACGGCTATGTGTACGTGGGTGTTATCGGTGTCCCGATGAATGGCGCTGAGGTACTGATGTTCCGCCATGCCGACCGCGGCGATGGCGTGCCGGGCGCACGCAAAGGCCTGGTCGTCGGTAGGCTGTTCATGAGCTGGCCACGACAGAACAACGTGGTAGATAGGATCCTTGACACGGCCATCCGCGTTGACCAGGACTCCTTGTATTTCTGCTGCCAAGGTATCCAGACCGTAGGCGCGGAACTCGCATGGAATTCCGCTTGAGGTGGTGCCTCGTTGAATGTCGTCGGGCCCGAGCAGTACACCTTCAGATGGGTTTAGCGGGAACGCGGGCTCGGCCAGGTCGAGCGTCGGGGGGAAAAGACGCGCGTGGCGCGCGCGAATGCGGTCGGCCAGATCCTCATCGAGCTGGATATGAGCCAGTGCCTGGCCCGCTTCTCTCAGCAGCCACTCGGACTGCGCGAGCAGCAGCGCGTGCGGATCTAATCCTGTTCTTGGCTCGCCTCCATCGGATACACCAGCGGCACCTTGCTTTCCGTTGCTTCGTGCAGCGTCTGTATCGAGGTCGTGATGGGCTTGAGCATGGTGCGCAAGGTAGGCTCGACGGGCTCGGGCTCGCGCTTGAAAGTCAGGATCAAGTCGCCCAGACGCTCGGAGATATCGCGTTGCTGCATCAAGATGGTATTGAGCAAGGGCAAGCACTCTTTGATGTTGATCGCCATAGCCTAGTCCTTCAATTCCGAGACGATGGTGGTGGCCACGGTGCGAAGGTTTGTGTTGATCGGCCGCAGGACTTGTTCGAGAACGCGCAAGACGGATTCTGAGGGCAGTTGCATCTGCAAGACCAATTCGTCCAGTTGCCTGCAGATGGTCGCCTGCTGCTCGCAGATGGATTCGAGCAAGCTCAAGAATTCGGTCGTGTCGTCTTCGCTCGCCTGGATAGAGCTGGTCGTCATTGGAATGCTCCGGCTGTACACCCTCGCGGGTGAGGTAGTTGATGAGCTGCGCAACGCTGGATTTTCCGTCGCTGCGCCGGGAAGGTACTTTAGCCAGCATGACGATGATCAGGAATAGAGGGCGCCGGCCTGCCGGATAGCGGCTTTGATTTCGACAAGCACCTCAGAGTATTCCTTCGAGCCAATCCCTTGCCCCTCGTTGAACAGGTGCTTCTGTAACCCGCCCAGGCGCCGAAGCTCATTGAGCACGTGCGCCTCCATCTTGCTACGTGTCTGTCGGCCCATGCCACAGGCTCGGAGATAGGCGGGCAGGCTGACGCCACAGTCGCGGGCCTTTTCCATCAGCGCGTCATGCTCTTCGGGCGAGGCGCGTATCAAGATGCGGCGAGTTTTCTGTCTACTCTCGCTGCCACTACGGGCGGTCATTCTCGTGCTCCTGTGTACGTCGGGGTCTCGGGGCGTAGCCCTGAGCAGGGGGGAAAGCCAAAAGGTAGGGAGTGCAACGACTGGACTTTGGCTGGTTGATGAGGCGCGCTTTGCGCGGTTCATCAATACCTACCCTGTCCGTAGCAAACATCTCCACTTCGTGGACACTATAGCAACCCTTGGGAGACCGGACAACCGAACGCTAAAAGAAGTGGCAAAATGCCTAGACTTATCAAGGAGTTGACAGCGGGCTCGCGCCCGCTACAATTGCGCAAACCGAAGATCAAGGACACCGCAATGCAGTTGACCGTTGCCGACATCAAGAAGTTGGTCAGAGAGCTGGACGCTCTCCCGGCCGTCGAAAATGACGCCCGCCCCGTCAACAAGAGCGAAGCGGTCAAGATGTTGGTGCAGCAAATCGCCGCGCTGCAGTCGCGCGGCTATACGTATGAGATGATTGCGCACATCCTGTCTCAGAAAGGCTTGCCGATATCAGCGGCAAGCCTCAAAACCTACCTGGGCCGCGCGAAAGCTGCGGCCCGGTCTCGAAAGAAACCGGCAAAGAGGGGGAACAGCGGCGGTAACGCCAATGTGACACCCACGTCGGGTTCTCCTGCTCGTCCGACTGGCGAAAAAATCGGCAACCCTCAAGATGACAAACAATCGAAGACAGGGTTTTCCGTTCGTCGGGATTCACCTGAACTTTGAGTAACACTCGGGTGTACATGTGAACAAGCAGATTATTATTGTCGGTGGCGGCAAAGGCGGTGTCGGGAAGACCATGGTTTGCGTGAGTCTGACGGATACATTAATTGGAAGAGGCGAGAAGGTTCTTCTGATCGAATCGGACACATCTAATCCAGACGTGTACAAGATGTATGTCGATGAGCTGGAAACACGCCTTTTCGATCTTGACACTGCGGATGGATGGATTGACCTGGTGAACACTTGTGATGAACACAAGGATCACACGGTGGTCATCAACACTGCAGCAAGAAACAACAAGGGTGTCGCCGCATATAGCCAGACGCTGAAGAACACGCTCAAGGAACTGGAGCGGGAGCTGGTGACGTTCTGGGTGATCAACCGGCAACGCGACAGCGTGGAACTGCTCAAGGAATACATGGAAGAGCTGCCGGATACGCGCGTGCATGTCGTGCGTAATGGTCATTACGGCGAAGAGAAAAAATTCGAGCTGTACAACGATTCGAAGCTGCGTAAACAGGTCGAGGACGCCGGTGGTCTGTCTTTGACTTTCCCGGATCTGGCCGATCGTGTGAGCGATGGTCTGTACAGCCAACGCCTATCCATTCGAGCAGCGCTCGAGACCATGCCGATAGGCAACCGTGCTGAGCTGCAGCGATGGCGCGCGGCCGCGCAGAAGATGTTCGAGGCAACACTATGAGCGAGGCGGATCAGCCAGTTGAAACCGCGTTCGCCAAGCTGCTCGGGCGACAGCCCAGCGCGGCCGAGCGCGAACAGCTCTACCGTGTGAAGAGTGCGCTTGATCTGCAGGACAATGACGCGCTCTGGATGATTTTGATCGTGCTGCAGAGCTACGACGCGCTATATCGCCGCGTGCCAGCGCGCATCGAGGCGGCTGCCGAGCAGATGCTGGCCAGGCACAAAAGCGTGATGGGCCAGCAAGCGGAACTTGAAGTGAAGCGGGTGATGGGCGGGCTGGCCCAGGCCGTCGGCGAGGCGAGCGCCAAGGTGGCCGTCCAGGCCGCGCGCACGAGCCGATTTTTGGCCTGGGGCTGGGTGCTGTCGGCGGTCGTGCTATTCGGGGCGCTGTGTTTGTGGGTGGGTGCGGTGGCGGCCACGGGGGAAGTGCCGCCGTGGGCGCCAGCTGGCCGCCAGCAGGGGCTGGCGTTGGCCGTACTCGGTGGTTTGGCGCACGCGCCGGCAGGGTGGATCGTGGCGATCGGCGCCACGGCGGGCGCGGTGGGCGCGGTGCTGGCCAATGCCCGGCAGATGACGGCGGGCAAGGCCAAGCTGAAGCTGGGGCTGGTGGTGGGCGCTGGGGGATTGCTCTTGGTCGCGGGAGGGATGCTGGCCGTGCTGCTGGCTTAGTCCACCCATTCGTCATCCAGAAACCGCCGCCGGCAGGCGGTGGCGCGGGGGGCAAGGTCTGGCCGGGTACGGCCTGACCTTGCCCCCCGCCGCTTTCTGGGGTTTACCGCCGCTGTCGCGCCGGTGGCCAGCTGGCGCAGCTGCTGGGCGCGGGCGCGATGCTTCAATGCCGTGTGCGCCATGTGATCCGCGACCAGGATGTGCTGGTCGGCGCGGTCCAGGTCATGCGGGCGCGCGGCCTGACCAGCGGCGCGCAGGCAAGGCAGGCGTCCGATCCATGTCGCGGCCAAGCGCGCATGGGCGACGTGCTGGAGCGTTTCGCGCATGGCGCGCTGCGCCTGGGTGTCGTGATAGGCGGCGCGCTCAACGAGGCGACGCAGGTAGGCTTTCTTCATGACGAGGCCTCCGGCTTGTCAGGGCTCGCGCAGAGCCGCTGCGCCTTGGCGCGAGCGGCCTCGATCTCTTCGGCCTGCCAGAGCGAGGGCAGGTGCTGCAGCAGCTTGTCACGCAGGACGGCCGCCGTTTGCCGGTAGCCTTCGGCCTGTTTCTCGAGTTCAGCGGCGCGCTGGAAATACTGCTCGATCAGGGCCAGTTTTCTGTGGATGGGATCGCCCACCTCGGGCAGGTGCTTGACCCAGGAAAGGGGATCGGGGGTGCGCTTGGCAAGGCTGGCCAGCTTCTGGGACTCGTTGTGGGATTCTTGGCTCATGGCAGATTCTCGGGCAAGGAGAGGAAAAACTGGCGGGGTCAACCGCCAGTCTCACACGGGTTTAGGCGTCGGTGCTGGCCTTCGCGCTTTCCAGGGTGCGCAGCGGTTCAGGCAACCAACGGCGACCGGCCAGGAGGGTTTCGGCCTGGGCAGCGGCATCGCCCTTCTTCATCTTCGCCAGCGGCGCGGCGCTTTCCGCATCCACGGCCTCGGTCACAACCTTGACGATCTGGTCTTTGCTGACTGCATCCAGGTAGCTCGCCCGGGTGGGCGTCCACCAGTCGGCAATGTCGAAGCCCATTACGCTGGTCAGGTGATGCAGTTGGTAGGTCTGCAAACCGCTGTTCCCGTCCTTGCTGGTGACGGTCTGCGCGAGCAGCAAGGCGAGCAGCTGCAACAACTCATCCTGGGGTTTTGCGAGCAGGATTTCGAGCACTTCTTCCGGCGACTTCCCGCCCAGGATGTCCGTCCACTCGCCCAGCTTCTCGTTGAGGGATTGGCGGGCAGGGGAATCTTCGATGGCCGGGTCGCTGGTCTTCAGGTAGTGCCGCGAGCTGGTCGCGCCGATATTGAAGTACCGGTGCTTCGGATGGTAGTCACGGGCACTGTCGATCTGGCCGATCATCTGGGTGAGCATGAGGCACAGGGCCAGATTCGGGCGGACGGCGATTTCAGCGGCGACCGCAGCAGCCTGCTGCGCGGCCAGTCGCTCGATCAGGGCTTGCGAATGCGCGGGACGGGTGACAGGTGAGGGCAGGGTCATGGCGTTATCCGCATCGGCCGCGCCGCTGGCAGCGGCCTGTTGAGCGGCAGCTTCACGGTCCTCGCGACGGATCAGGCCTTGATACGCGATCAGTTCGCCACGGGAGGACAGCGTCACGATGCAACCGGCTACCTTCTTCTGCTCTGCGTCATAGACCAGGAAGGTTTTTTCCAGTTCCTCGATATCGTCTTCCAGCTTGTCGATGGCTTCAAGCAGGCTGTCCTCTGCGATGTCGTCGTACTCGTCCTGGTCGTGCAGCGCGGACAGGGCGTGGTTCTTTTCGTCCAGTTGCTTTTGCAGATCGGACAGTTGCTTGGCTTCCTTTTTGTTCGGCTCGCGGCGGACACGGCCGATTTCGCCGTAGTGCCGCTTTTCCTCGTAGGACAGTTCGATGCGGCACTCGACCCAGGCCCAGCCCTCGGCTTCAAGGGCCTTGGCGAGCTTGCTGCGCTGCATCTTCTCGATACCCAGGGATTGGGCCAGCGCGGGGTCTTCCAGGAAGACGCCTTCGTTGCCTTGGGTGAACAGGTCGCGCCGCACGTTGCCGCCTGCCTTCTCGTAGGATGCCACGGTCAGGTAGCGGGCAACCGCAGCGGTGGCGGGCATTTCTTTTTCGGCCAGCAGGTGCCGGATGGCGCTGACCCTCGCGTAGTGGCCCTTCGTCGCCTTGTAGGCGGCGATCTGACGCTCATGGTCGGAGACAGCGGCCAGGGCCTGGGCCACATCAAGGGTCGTTTTGTCTTCGCGCAATTGGTCGAGCAGTTCGGGGGCCAAGTGCGCGAGGGCAAGCATCTTTTTCACGGAGAGGGCGGCAACGCCGTGTGCGGTGGCGATGGCGTCGGGCGTCCAGCCTTCCGCGCGCAGACGGCCGTATGCGCCCACGAGATCAGCAATGTGCATGTCCTCGCGTGCGTCGTTCTCGATCAGGCTGGCATGGTGTGCCTGATCGGCGGGGATGATACGGCAGGGCACCGGGTGATCCGCCGGGATATGGCCTTCGGATTGCAGCAGTTGCAGGGCTTGCAGGCGACGCCCGCCCGCGCAAACCTCGTAGATGCCGTTCTTGCCTTCGACCACGACCAGGTTCTGCAGCAGGCCGTCCAGGGCCTTGATGGTGGCGGCAAGCTGGGCGATGGTGATCTTCTTGCCGCCCTTGATCTTTCGCGCCTGGTAGGTGTCGGACAGTACCAGCTTGGACAAGGGAATATCCGCGAGGGTAGCGGCGGCTTTGACGGCGGCGATTTCGGTAACGGTGTTCATCATCTTGGGCTCCTAAAGTGTCGGTGAAATACGAGTAGGTCAGTGGGGAGGGTGAAAGGGCTACTCGCCTTGCTTGGCGAGTTCTTCGCGGTACGCGGCATCAACGCGTGCGGAGAGTTCGGGCGGAAGGTCGTGCTTGATGGCGCAGAGCGCCGCCGCGAAAGCGGCCATGCGGGCATGGTCTTTGCGCAGGGCCTTGATTGCGTTGCATTGGCCGGATTCGGCAAAGCGGCGGTAGATGTTGGCCCACTCGCCCCAGCTGGGGGTCAGGTCGATAGTGCGTTTCGGCATGAGTCGCGCTCCTGGCGGTTGGATATGCGGGTCACGCGCCAGGGTTGGCGGCGGGCAGCGTGGCGTCGTCATTGATGCGGGCCAGGACGGCGTGTGCGTTGGCGAGAATCAGGGCGTTTTGTTCGGTGGCATGGGGGGTGAGCGCTTCGACCATGCCGGTCAGCGCGTCGTACAGGTCCTGAGCGTTTTCGGCCAAGCGTTCCTTGCGGATATGCTCGGCGCGCAGCACGACCAGGGCTTGGAGTTCATCGCCCTGCGGGTGGTAAATCTCGATCGGCACGTCGCCGCAGTCGTTGCACCATGCCGAGTCGTATTCGGTGCCGAGTTCCCAGGTCTGGGAGGCTTCGTTGAAGGCGCTGCTGGCGTCATAGCCCACGTCCTTGCCGTGGCACTGCGAGCAGCGGTAGGCGATGAGAGGGATATTGGTCTGCGAAGGCATTGCTGTGCTCCTTGTGATGCGTGGTGCTGGTGTTGGAGGGAAGGGGGTCAGTAGGGGACGTCGCTGTCCGGGATGAGGTCTTCCCAGGCGGTGCGCGGGCGCTGCATACCCATGCCGCTGGTGTCGGTGAAAGACGAAATGCCTTGTTGCGGGCGCAGGACGACAGCAGCAGCGATGCCGTTCTCGACCAGCTGCTCGAATTGGCGAATGGGTTGATGCGGTGCGGGGCTTGCCATAGCTACTCCTTAAGGAAGAGGTTTGTTTTTCAGGCTGACCGGGCCTGAAGGGCGTTCGACGGGTGGGTTTATCGACTTGGTTGAGCGAAAGGGTTTATCGGTGTGGCCGCCAGTCCTGTGAGGTGTGTTCGTGCCGTCCTTCACCCCGGAAGCGAGGACTGGAAAGGGGGAGGGTTTGTAAAAGCCGGGGCTGTTTCCGGCTTTTATGGAAGCCCCCTTGGAAGCCGCAGCGCAGGGGTAAGGTCGGCGTTTACGAACACACCTCACAGGACTGGCACGCCTGGCCACCCGGATTTCGCGCGCCACAGTCGGCCCGCGCGGCGAGCGCCGCAAGCCCGCAGGGCTCCAACTGGCGGCAGCGCCGCCGGCGCGCGAACGCGCGCAGCCCCGATCAGGGGCGGAAGCAAGAGCCGACCAAAGGGAGGGGAGGATGGAAGCCCGAATGGGGCGAGACTGGCGGACGCCAGGCTCGATGCGAAGCACGAGAGCCCGGCCCGAAGCGCAAGCGCAGGGACTTGCCCGAGGTTAGGCGGTGTGCCGGAGAAAATCGGCAGAAGGCGGCCAGGACGAGCGTGCCAGGCCGCGGCGCGGGCAGATCAGGCGGCCGGAGGAACCTGTAGCAGGTAGAGTGCTTGCGCGTCCGACAGCGACGGCCGCGCTGCAATGCGACGCTGCGCACCCTCCGAGCTATGCCACAACTCGAACTGATAGGTGCCGCTGATCCAGACGCGGCAAATTGTCCAGCCGGGTGGGCCGGACCAGTAATAGTCGTCCCATTGTCGCCATTCGATTACTGCGGTCATGTCGGTCCTGCCAGAGGAAACCAGCCAGCCTTGAGTGTAGTTATCCGCAGCGTCGGAAAGAGGGCAATGTCGTATATCGCGGACAAACTCGGCGGGTGAACGAGCCAGCGGTGCTGGCGCCTATACTCGATGAAGCGATCGGGCAAAGGAGAGCACGATGTGTGGCCGCATTGTTCAGAAATCACCGCCCATGGAATACGTAAGCCAGGTCTTTGCAAGCGAAGACCTTGTTTTCCAAGACCCAGCGGGCCCGCGGTACAACATCCCGCCGGGCACGCGTCCGCTGGCCTTGCACCGCCTGGGTGGAGCGGTGGATCTGGACCGGCAATACTGGAGCTGGAGACCCCAGGGCTCCAAGTACAGAATGAATTGTGCGCGTCTGGATAAGGTGCTCGCCGGCAGCTGGCCGTGGAAGCAGCTGATCAACCGCGGGCGCATCGTCGTGCCGGCCGACGGCTGGTACGAGTGGAAGCAGCTTGAGCAGGCGGGCAAGCCTGGAAAGCAGCCGTTCTACATACACCGGGTCGACGAGGGCCCGCTGTTCTTCGCCGGCTTGAGCAATTGGCGCGCCGGCGCGCAGCGCGACGAGGCGCATGGCTTCGCAATCGTGACCAATGACGCGGCAGGCGGCATGGTCGACGTGCACGATCGCCGACCTGTGGCGCTGCCGCCTAGCGTGGCAAAGCAATGGCTGGACCCTGAGACGTCCGTTGGCCAGGCGCTCGAGCTGCTTCAGCATGGGTTGGCGGAAACCCTATTCAAGTGGCATGCGGTCAAGCAAGCGGTCGGCAACTCCAGGTACGAGCTGCCCGACGCGATCCACCCGATTTAGCCATTCTTCGGCCCAGAAAAAACGGGGACGTAGAAGGCTGGGCGGACACAGATATACTGTATATACATACAGCATATCAACGCCATGCGAATCACATCTTCCACGCTCGTCGCCGAACCTCTCCAGCTGGACTGCGCAACCCCGCTTTCTCTGGGCGAGGTCGTGGCGCGGCTGCCGGCCGGTTTCCCTTCGCCGGCGGCCGACCATGCTATTGAGCGCATCAGTCTGGACCAGGTGCTGATACAGCACCCGCTGGCAACGTACGTTGTCACCGTCAAGGGCGATTCGATGCGTGACGCCGGTATTGATGATGGCGACCGCCTGCTCGTGGACCGGGCGATTCGCCCGGCCCAGCATCGTCACATCGTCGTTGCGATGATCGATGGCGAGCTGACTCTCAAACGCTTGTTCAAGCGGGGCGGCGTGGTCAAGCTGGAGGCGGCCAATCCCACGTATCCAGACATTCGCATCGAAGCCTTCAGTGAGCTGGTGATCTGGGGCGTGGCCACCACCTGTATCAAGCGACTATCGTGACGTATGCAACGCCTGTTGCCTTGATCGACGGGAACTGTTTCTACTGCTCTTGCGAGCGGGTATTCAGGCCTTCGCTTGAAGGCAGGCCCCTGGTCGTGCTGAGCAATAACGACGGCTGCGCGATAGCGCGCACCGCAGAGGCCAAGGCCCTAGGAATCAAGATGGGACAGCCTTGGCACGAGATCCGTCATCTGGAGCGGGCAGCGGGGTTGGTTGCGTTGTCGGCCAACTTCGAGCTGTATGCCGATATGTCCGATCGCATGATGGGCGTCATCGCGCAGTTCGCGCCTGACCAACTAATCTACAGCATCGACGAGTGTTTTCTGTTCCTTCAAGGCATGCAAAAGACCGAAGAGCTTGGTCGGTCGCTGCGTGAGCGCGTGCTGTACTGGACCGGCATCCCCACATGTGTGGGAATCGGCGCGTCGTATACGCAAGCGAAGCTGGCGAATCATCTAGCCAAGGTTCAGCCGCAATGGCGCGGCGTTTGCGACCTGGCGGCGCTACCGCGCCGCGAGATGGGCGCTTTGATGAGAGGAGTGCCGGTAGGCGAGGTTTGGGGAATCGGAAGGCGCCTGGCGCCGCAGCTGCAAGCCGCAGGAATTCACACCGCCCTCGATCTGGCTCGATCAGATCCTACCGTTATGACTCAGCGCTATTCGGTCGTGATGGGTCGCACGATACGAGAGCTTCGAGGCACGCCGTGTATCGAGCTCGATGATGAAGGTACTGCGAGGCGCAACCAGGTCATCGTGTCGCGTAGCTTTGGCAAAGCGATCGGTGATCTGGCAGGGTTGAAAGAAGCGATAGCGACGTTCACGGCTATCGCCGCGCAACGGTTGCGCGCGCAAGGTTCGGTCGCCGGCGCTCTGCAAGTCTTCATACAAAATTCGCCCTTTCGGGCTGAGCCATTTTTTACCGCATCGCGCAGCATGCGCCTGGTGTCCCCGACACATCACACGCCGGCGCTTGCCAAAGCGGCCGGCGCGGCGCTGAGCGCGGCTTACCGGCCCGATATTCGCTATACCAAGGCCGGGGTGATGCTCTACGACTTGAAGGACGCGGGCGTTGAGCAACTGGATATGTTCAATCAAGAGACCGCTACAGCAAGGCCGCCGGCCAAGCTAATGAGTGCCGTCGACGCGCTCAACGGTCGATTCGGCCGCGGCACGGTGCGGATGTCAGAAGAGATGGGGCCCAAGGAATGGGCAACGAAGCAGGAAAGGCTGACGCCGGCGTACACCACCAGGTGGGAATGCACGCCGATCGTCAGGGCATAGCCGGCAAGGGTCGTATATCGGCGACGTTTTTGCGGCGCCAGGTCCTTCCATCGCGCGGTCGCCGCGAGATGGAAGAAAAAGGCCGCCGTGGCGGCACTTGACGATCAGAAGAGCTGCATCTGCCCAGCAGTTGCAGCTGCGCGCGCTGCGCGCTGCCCGGAGGCGGAAAGAACAGAAGCACTGGACGGCTTGGCCGCTATCACAGTTGCTTCCGCCTGGACGGCGTGGCCATTGCCATCCGCCTCTTTGCCATTGCTTGTGGCCGTGGCCTGTATTGCATCCCGAACTTGGAGACGGAACTGCCAGTGACCGAGCACGTGGGCTGGGGTGTACCAGTGATCCCATTCCTCGCACGACAGGGCATTTCCATGCACAACGACGGCAGGCACATGCAATAGAGCAAGCTGCAGGTACGTCATATGCACGCATCGCTGGTCGATATCAATGGCGGTGACATGCATCTGCTGCTGGTAGTTAAAGCCTGCATCCCGCATGGCGTGAGCGCTTGCGATGATCATCCCGCCGGCACCGCATGCAGGTTCCATGAGGCGGATGAAACTGCTGTCTTCCAGGTTTTTCGCGATGTCCTGGCCCAGGCCCAACATGCGACTCATCAGGTGCGATACCTCGTATGGAGTGAAGAACTGGCCAGAGCGATCGTTGCCCATATCGAGCATCATGAAGGTGGCGCCGAGCACGTCGCCGTAGTCGCCTGTATCGACGCGGATCTCCCAGCACTGCACCAAGTGTCCGAATGCCCGGACCAGCTGGTCGACCTCATCGCGCTGATATTTTTTGACGATCTCGAGGTAGCGTTTCTCCCGAACGTCGAACCTCGTTTTGTCGACCGCATTTGCGATCGACAGCGCGCACATTTCGATCCAGTCAGACCAGACGCGGCTGATATCGTAGCGATGTGAAAGCTGCTGCACGATCTTGACGATCTCTCGCTGATGCTCGTCGGCGTTGCTTAGAAAACGGCGTTGTTGTGCCTTGGTGGCCATCTCGTACTCCTTGGTTGCTTGGGCGGAACTGCCCCGAACCCCGGGACACGCCGCAGCGCAGACATCAGGGATGGCGTAGCCACGGCCAGCGGCCGCAAGCGCCGGCAGGGCGCGCAGTCCTTGAAGTCGAGAACGGTGTGTCAGACTGACGGGAACAGCAGGACCGCCCACACCGGTGGGCTTGAGATAACGTGGTGGGAAGCGACGCTCTATGCCCAGCTGGGCCATTTAGCAGGAGCGGCGCAGGAACAGCCAGGGCAAGGAGAAAAAGGCTGCACTGGCGATGCAGCCCGGGCCCGCCCAATCAGAGCAGGCCTGTCTCCGCGAAGGAGAGGGCACGTCCGCCTGCAACAAGGATGTGATCAAGCAACCTGATATCCACCAGGCCAAGCGCAGCCTGCAATTGGGTGGTGAGGTTTTTATCAGCGCCGCTCGGCTCGAGCGAGCCGCTGGGGTGGTTGTGGGCAACCATCACAGCAGCGGCATTTTTTGCCAGGGCAATCTTTACGATTTCGCGCGGGTACACCGCAGCCTGGGTTAGCGTGCCGCGAAAGGGTTCGAGGTATTCGATAAGGCGATGTTGGCAATCCAGCAGCAGTAGGGCGAAGACTTCGTGCTCAAGGCCGCGGTGCAGACGCAATTGCAAGTATTGTTTTGCGTCCTGCGGTGAGCCAATGAGCTCGCGCTGGATCTGGGGCTCGTGTGCCAGGTCTGCAGCCCTCTTCAAGATATCCTCACTGCGAGCCAGCCGTGGGCCAGTCTTCTCCATGACCAGCAGTGATCCAACTGGCCAAGATTGAGCAGGGGAGACATTGAATAACGAAAACTGCATGACTGTTTCCTTCGAGACATGGCGGATTTGCCGGCGTCTGAAAGGCACGTCGCAGCGCAGCGGTCCAGGACAGTGCAACTGCGGCAGAAGGCCGCAAGCGCCTCCCTGGAGGCGCGAAGTCCTGGACGGCGAGAACGATGTGGCAGACTCGGGCAAGACAAAGCCGCCCCTTCGCCACTAAAGAACCCCCATTGCGCTCTCGATCCATGCAGGTACGGTCAGACCGATGGAAACCAATGGCGTATATCGGCGACATCCTCCCGAGCCAAGGCAGCCGTAAAGATAAACTGCAGTTGCCGCGCGTCGGCGTATGGCACTGGAACCACTACGTTCGGTAGCAGCTCGCAGAGCAGCACGTCCGTGTCCAGGTTGAAATGCAGCCGACAGGCCAGTGGCCGGGCGGCGTAGACGCTGCATCGTCCGCTAAGAAGGAAGGGACAAGGCTGGTGATAGCCCGCTTCGGGTTGCGGCAACGCCGCTTGGCTATCTATCTTTGCAGCCGGGGCGGTTGGCCGCCCGCGCCAGATCCTCGGCCTCGATGCGCGAGACGGGGACGGGAATATGGCAGCAATGGGCGCACGACGGGCCACAGGCCGCATCGGGCGCGACGACGGCCGCCCAGGCGTCAGCCAAGCGACGCAGGCGTGACAAACGTTCGCGCCGGCCCGTCGCTGGGATCTGGCATTGCCGCAGTAGGATCTGAAGCAGGCTTGCCTGCTTGGTCATTCTCGCGGCAATGCGAGCCGTATTCTCCGCCGCGCGAGCGACGGCAATCGGGATGCGGCGCCGGACAGCAAGGGGCATATCGGGCGTGGCCATAGACGCGAGCGCAGGGTGATCTTGCATGGTCATATGCTAACTTTTTCGGGATATTTCGGCGTGGGGGGATAGCCCCGCGGCATGTGGTCGGCCCGGCCAGATGTGCCAGGCCGAGCACTGTTTCAGCAATGGCGAGGATCTGTGCCTGTGCGGCGGTAGAAAGAGTGGGCTTTGCCATGTGGTTGTCCTTGTGAAGTCTTGAGTATTCAGGCGCGGCCATGTGCCTGCGCCTGGCAATTGCCGGGCCTGGCTGGCCCGGCAATCTGGTCAGGCGGCCAGCATTTCCGTCTTGGGCAGATCCAGGCGGGCGATTGCGGCGGCGTGATACTTCGAATCAAGTTCGATACCGAAGAAGCGCCGGCCGACTTGGCGCGCGGCGACGCAGGTAGAGCCAGAACCGGCAAACGGGTCGAGTACGATGCCGCGTGGCGGGCAGAATGCTTCAATGAGCGGCGCCAAGCATTCGACGGGCTTCTGCGTCGGATGCAAGCGGTTGCCTGTGTACTTCCATGGCAACACGTCAGGAAGAGGATGAGCCGGCAAGGCTGGCCTTCCTTTCGCCAGTAGATATGCTGACTCGTGCTGGTAGCGGACAAACCGTGCATTGGAGGCATACGTCTTGGCGAAAACCAGGTGGCCGACCACCCGAAAGCCCGCAGCTCGCCAAGCATTGAAGAACCTGTCAACACGATTCCAGCCGTAGAACGAAATGCAGAAGGCATCCTTGCGCAGCACGCGGTAGAGCTGCTGGAAGGCGGGTTCAAGCCACGCGTCGGCGGCGTCGTTGGCGATCGAGCGGCCAGTGCGGTCGCGATAGTTGACGAGGTACGGGGGATCGGTCAGCACCAAGTCGGCGCAGCCGGCAGGCAGGGTGGGTAGAACGTCCAGGCAGTCCCCAAGAACGATGCGGCTCATATCCACATGCTCCTTACGGTGCAGCAATGGCGGCCAATCCCCCACTGCACTGCACGGGGCATGCGGGCGCCGCCACGGGCAGGCGCGGTCAAGGGACGTGGAATAAAGAGCGAGCGCCGCGAGCGGCTTTATGCCGCGAAAGCCCTTGAATCGGGGGGATCGGCTAAAAGCCGAGCCGATCCCCCCGAGTCCGAGCAGGACCAGGCGGCGACGGTGTGCTCCGTGCAGTGCTGAGACGCTGGTGGCGCTGAAGAAAAAGAGGCGAGCGCAGGGCGCGCTGCAGCGCCTTCGGGCGCGGAGGGAAAGGCCGGTAGGCCACAATGAGAAGGCTACTTTCGCGTAGCGAAAGTCTCGATTAGCCACGCTGGCTTGAAAGAACATACACGGCATACGCCAGACAGAGACGCATGCATCGATTTTTGTCCTCTCCTTACCGATCGGAACTCTATCAAAATCCGCGGTGACAGCAATTTGTCGATCCGAAGTTGACTAGAACCGCTCTAAATGGGAGAGAACCTGATGATCAGGCCGAGAGATTACGCACTCGCTGAGCGCATATCTAAACTGGGCGATGATGTGTTGGTCGGCATCCATGAGGCCGCAGCCGTTTCCGGCCTATCCCCGTTATCGCTACAACAGCGTCGGGTCAAAACCTTTCCTAGACCTCTGGAGGGCTTGCGGCGCCTACGATGGCGACTCGGCGACATTCGAGCCTGGATGCGCGCGGCAAATCCACAGGAAAGCGGGGGCCCACGGCCAATTGAGGACAACCGAGTGCACGTGCCGCCGGTGGCAATGACCAGCGGCCGCAGCTAAGCGTGTTGACGCGGGCCAGCGGCGCAGATCGCAGCAGCCAGACCTTCACAGCCGAATCGGGGCAACGTCGCGGGCCTTTTTCAAGAGCGCCCATAGCGCCGGGTCCGCGATGCGCAGCCGCGCATCCGAAGGTGCGCCGCTGCTCACAGCCCGGTCAAATACAGCCAGCGCCTGGTCGTGAGTGGCGGCGTCCAACACGTAGGCCACGATCAATTGGAAAAGCGGCTGGGTGACGTACCACGCCGACGGCTGGACCGTGTTCAGCCACGGCTGCAGGTGGCCCACGGCGCCGGCGTAGGCGTCGAGCACGCGCTGCGCGCCGGCCAAGGCCTGGCGCACCCCGTGCGCTTGGCCAGGCTCCAGGGTCACGGAAAAGCCCTGCCGGAAATCAGTGACTCCGACCCGATAGGGTCGCGAGCAGGTCAGCCTATCGCCGTCGACCGTGATGCCGTCTGGCGGGTATGCGTCGGCGTTGGTGTCGGTCAGCCAAACACCGCGATCCAGTTGCGTGGCCGCCGGTGTGAGGGAGACGTCGACGCAGATGCCATTTCCCCCGGTATCCGCCGAGATCTGCAAGTCGAGGTGGTGGCCAGGAATCAAGAATCCGTCATGGGCACGCTGAGCGTGCACGGCCGGCGCCGTATGGTCAGACAGATCGTCATCGCTCGGCACCGCTGCCTCGCCGGTGGCAGCTGACTGGCGAGCATGCCACCCAAGGCAAAAATGCTTACGCTCGGTGTCCATCCGCGGGTCGTTCCAGTCAGCTTGGTACTCGCGCTCGAACGCCACCCGCTCATCCTGTTTGCGTATGTCAGGCGCGGACGCCGACACAGCGAGCAGGCGTCTGGCCTCGTCAACCAGCTGAGCCAGCATGCCAGCGCCGATTTCGCCAGCATCGCGGTTTAACCCCGCCACCCGGCGCAGCAGCACCATGAAAGGATCTCGTTCTTGCTTGATTGCGTCTTTGCTGTGGTCAGACATGCCCATCCTCCGTGATTCGATATGCTAAGTGGAAACCGCCGCCCGGCCCTTCGTGCGTCACATGCGTGACCGCGATGCCGTGCGGCCGGCCCTGCCGGTCGCAGATGCTGCCGTGGGCGACGCGCCCCAGGAGGCGCTTCCAGTCGTCGGGCAACAACGCGAGGACCTGCGCATCCGTGCCAGCTCGGTCGGGGTACGCCAGGATGGTGGCGATGATGACCTGGGCATACTCGCTGCTGCCCGAGAGGCCTGCGCGCGCCGAGTCCTCGGGCGAAAGCCCGGGGTACGGCCACTCGTAATGGGGCGCCAGGACAGGGGCTGGCGGGATCACGACCGTGGCGGCGAGGTTGGCCGCGCCGAAAAGGTCACGCTGCATGCCTGCCCCCTGTGACGGGGCTGTCCAGCGGCGCACGACTTCAGAGACGTTCACGTTCGTTGCTCCTCGGGGCCAGCTGGTCCACAGGTGAGAGTAAAGGCACGAGTGCCCCTTTGAGTGATAGTCGACACCAACTCCATGTCCTGCCAGCGCGGCATCAGCGCGAGTCGGGTTGGCTCGACTGAATGTTGCGCAGAAGAGTCGTCAGAGGTGCCTCTGTCAACTAGTAGAGTCGGTCCACGTCTCGCAGTACGGCCCATGAGCGCAAGACATACGGATTGTTTGGGGGTCAGGGAGTGTGTCCTGGTGGTATGAGCCCGAGTCGGATGCGCAATAGAGCCCATGCCATCGGGGGTATCCCATTGGTGCCTTTTTCCCATTTCTGCACGGTGCTGAGTGGTGTGAGCACTAGCTCGCCAGCCTGCGTCTGCGTCAAGCCGTGGTCCACACGCAACGCGCGCCATTCACCAGGAGTAGGGCTGGCCCATTTGCTCGGCTTCCTGCGGCTGGACTGGTTAGACATGATTGCCCTCCAACATCGCCGGCAACGAAACATCCAGATGGCGCAGGCAGGTGTCTTCGGGGTTCTGGTGGCAAAGAAAAACCTGCATGGCCACCGTGCCGAAGGCGTTATGTTCCGACATCAAGACATCGCCTCGCCAGCACGCCTGCCTCAACGCTAGCAAGTCATACAACGCGAGCAGGCTCACGCGGCCTTCTTTGCGGGCCACCTCCACCGCCTCAAACCATGCAGGGAAAAACGTCTCCCAATTTTTCGCCTTTATTAATCGGACCGCCCGGCGCTCGTTCATGTCGCCGCCTGGTTTCGGCATCGAAGCGCGTCCCAGATGCTCGAAGACCCCAAGCGCTGAGGTCTCATGTTTCCTCAAAGGGCTCAAGTCGCCGAATTCGGTACCAACTTCGTTTGGCAACTGGTTCCTCATACGCTGATATGCAAACCAAAGGCAGGTGGTCGCGTCTTCACCCAGCACGCCCACCGTGGCATGGGCGCCATGCTCTTGCACCACCATCAAAAAGGCCTCATGCAGCGAGGTGGGCTTACGACGGCTAATGGTCTTCTGGTTCTGGTGCCGCTTCTTGGACACGATTCCAAGGAGGTCCCCCCTCCCCTCGGCAGGGGGAAAACCAATAGCCTTCACTGTCGTTCTCCGAACGCGATGGAGTGATGTTCCACCACCTGGGCAAGCGTTGTCTTCGAGCCGTGATCTTCGAACACTGAGCGGTAATCCCCACTGGTGAAAATCACATCAAGCGCATCGCCCTCTTCTTTGAGAACGTGGCTACCATAGCCGCCGAACAACGCGGGGTTGGCATCGAACGCCTTTCTCACATCGTCAAACGTCGCGGCCTTGATCGGCATGCCCTCGTAGCGGGCATTGAGATTACGGGGATGGTGCTGCGAAGTCACGTCGATCTTGCGGATTTGGTAGGCCACGGCTGTCTTCCTACCCCTGATGACCCGGGGCGCGGTGCATGGTGTCGATCACCATTAATGAGATAATACGCCTATTCGGCGCATTAGTAAACAGTATTAGACCCTAATACGAATTGTGGCCTCCTCGTTTTCTCGTCTTCGCCTTGCCTATGCTTTTGCCCATTCTCCCCCGATCGGGTAGGACACAAACCAAAACTATGCCTAAGCTGGCCAAGTGAGTAGCACGGTACGCACGTGCGTGCCAGCTGCCAGGAAGGCATCATCGGGCAAAGGCTCCCACGTGCCGCCGGCGGCCATGACCAGCGGCCGTAGCTGCGCGTGTTGGCGCGGGCCAGCGGCGCATATCGCAACAAGCAAGCCACCAGGCCGCAGGAACGATGCCGCATGACGGATGTGTCGTATATCGGCGGCATTTGCGAAAGGGGGATTCATGACGATGCGGTCGAAGCGGCCCAGATCCTCGGGAGTGAGATTGAGGAAATCGCGACATTCGATCCGATCGGCGAGTTCGGCCTGGCGCAGCAGTTGGACGAGTTGGGGGTTGATCTCCACGGCGCAGAAATTCAGGCCAGAGGCCTGCAGGCGCGCTGCGCGCAACAGGTTGCCGGTGCCTGCGCTGGGCTCGAGCAAGTCGCCGGCAGCGGGAAGGGCTGCCCACTCGATGACCTGCTCGGAGAGCTCGGGCGACGTGGCGAAGAGCTGCGGCGCCGATATCGGGATGACGAGGGGCGGGGAGACGGTCGCGGCCGCACGGCCCAGCCGAGCACGGCGGGCCTCACGATCAAGGAGAGCTGAAGATTTCATGATGTCCAGTTTGCGCCCAGCGGCGAAGCTGTGCGCGGAATGGAGGAATTAAGCGGCGCAGGCCTCGGGCTGGGGAACAGGCGCAGCAGCAGCTGCTGCTGCTGCTGCGGGCAAGTCGACGCGTTTCTTATCCGTCAGGAAAACGGGGTGCAGGCGGCAGTTGCGCATGATGACGCGGTAGCGGTGCGCGCCATGCTCGGCTGAAGCCTGAGCAACGCGCACGGCCTTGTAGTCCTTGTTTGTCGCAGCCCATTCAGCGGATGTGATAGCCAGCATGCTCTCGCCGGGATAGTTCACGATGGGTGGTGCCTTCGAGGCTGCAGCCTGGTCGGCGCTAGGCGCGCGGAAATCCTTGACGTCCTCGACGCCGAATTTCCAGGTGTTGGTCCAGTGCACATGACGCGGCGCAGTAGTGGTGAGGGAAACGATGCGCCCGCCGCTACGATTGACGCGGATTACGGCCAGCCATTCGTCCTTGATCAGCACGGTTGCGCCCGCGACGAACGGGAAACGCTCGCCGAAATCGCCGCCGGCGTCATCGAGCTGGGCTCGTTCGTATTCCAAGCGGCCGGTGTAGTGGTCCGCCCAGCGTTGGGCATGTTGACGCTGACGGGTCAGGGCCTCGAGGGCGAGCTGCTGCGCGGCGGGCGCGTCGATGATGTCGTCATCGAGGGCAGACCATAGCGACCGCATGCCTTCGTATTGCGATGCCCCGGCCGCACGTGGATACTTGTCCAGCGGGAAGCAGAAAGAAAGGTGGCAGATATTGGCGATGGCCAGGGCCTGGGCCATCGTCAGATCCGGCCTGCTCCAGTATTCAAGGAAGGTATCCGACTCCTTGATGATGCGCTGCTGCTTACGCAAATCCGCCTCCAGGCCTTTGACACGACGCTGGCGTACAGCTGGATCACTCTTCATCTTGGCGTAGCGCGCCACGCCAAGCGCGCGCCAGTCCCAGTGTTTCGACGTCTCAGCCGCTTTGACGGCCCTGCGCATTCCTTCTTGGATGCGCTCGGCATCCTTGCGAGCGCGGCGTTCGCTGTGGTGGCCAACCAAAATCGGCTGCCCCAGGGGGATATGCTCGGTGATGGCGTCGACGCGGGCATGCTCTGCCTCAGCTTCTTGCAAGCGCTTTTCGGCGTAGCCTTCGAAGCGCTGGCGGCGTTCTGCAGCTCGGTCGGCCACGGTAGTATCTTCAGGCTCTATCGTTTCGCACAACGAGAGCAGCAGATCTTCTCGCGCCGGGGTCCAAGCAGGCGCAACAAACAGTTCCTGTTTCGGCGCCCAGCGAAAGCCTGCGGCGGCCACGCGTTGGTAAGTCTCGGCGTCCAGCCGAGAAAGGGAATACAGGCGCAGCTTGTTGTCTTCGGGCGCATAGGTGGCGGAGTAGTGTTGCATCGTCGGGGCTCCTTGTCGGGTCAGGAATTTGGCAAAGGGGAGCAGGCCTGGCAGGCCTGCTGATCAATTCAGCGCACGGTGGAAAAGGGCATCAATTGCACAAAGCACGGGTTTTCGATCATGGCGCGGCATTCTTCTTCGGTCATGCCTTCCCATGCATCAAGATCCCAAACGGTCCAATCCAGCGCGCACAGGTCATCCGGCGTGTATTGGTGATCGAGGCCTTGATCAGGGACCGACCAAATCTCGCCTTCGAACAGCACGACATAACCGCCCTTGCCCTGGATGGCCGTCCAGGCCGGACGCCCAGCAAGCAGGCGCTCGGCGGCGGCAAGCCAACCTGCGCAGGTGGCCAGATTCCCGGAAGGGCTGGCTTCGAGCTGGGGCGGTTCAATCCCGAAAGCCAGCGAGTTGATTAACTCATCGGAGAGCAAATCGCGGATGCTGGGTTGCTGCGCTTGCTGCTGGCCATGCGCAGGCGGGAACGAATCGGCCGCATTCTGGTAGTAGTTGCGCACCGCCTGCGTGCTGCCAGCAAGGCGCAGCGCATCCAGGGCAACGCGGTGGGCGCGCGGGTCGTTTGGATTGGCTTGCAACACGCACAGCGCGTCCAGCAGCGCCGGCGCGGCGGCCATGACTCGCACCAGGTCGGCTTGAGCAGCCACCGGCAGTTTTCCGTTGATTTGCAGAGCGGCCAGCCAATCGCAGCCGTGAAGAATGGCGTAGTGGTTCGCGTCGCCTTGCTCGCGCGTGGTCAGCGCGATGGGCCAAGTAGTGGGATTGGTCAAGATGGTTCCAATGCCCCGCCGCAGCGGGGCGGCAGGGTTATGCGTAGATAGGAGGGATGAGAACAACCGGGCTGACGTCGCCATCTTCGAGTGCGCGAATTTTGGCGGCTTCTTCGCTCTTGAACCTGCTGCACGCGCCGGAGCGCAGGTAAAGAACGGTCCACATGGTCTTGTGTGCCTTGGGGTGCATGCTGCTCGCCTCACGCGTCCGTTTGCGCGGCGTTGTTGATGGCGCGTTGCGCCACAAGGACGGAGCGCATGCGGTCGTAGACACGGCCCATTGCCGAGTTCCAGCCCATTGCGTAATCATCCTGACGTTGGCCATGCGGGGTGAAGTCCTGCACCTGCGGCGCTCCAGCCGTCACGGCCTGCTCCAGTTCACGCAGGGAAGGCAGGCAGGCGTTTTCCAGGTGAGCGTTTGCCGTGGCGACGGCCTCGATGATCGCTTCATCCGATTTGACGGGACCGCCGGCGGGCAGGTCCAGGCCATAGGCAGCGGCAAAGGTGGCTTGGGTGGCGTAGGACTCAACGGGGCTACCACCATTGACCCATATCTCGATGCTGGTCGCCAGTTCAACAACATGCACGCCCGGGCCTTGCTCGAGCATGGCATGCACGCGGCCGCCAATCGCGTTCAGGGCACGCATAGCGCCGTACACCGCTTGGGCATGGGCGAGGGTGAGGATTAGGGTTTTGGTCGTGTCCATGTGGTGTGTGCTCCTAAAAAAAAAATGGTCAGGGTGTTTAGGGGGTCATGCTGACCTGGCCTGGAGGCGTTCGTCCGCGCGTAGGTTTTTCGGTTGGTGACTCGCATATCGAAGGGTGCGTTTAGCCGCCCGTCCTCTTCGTGTCCCTGTCCGTGCCGAACTGGATCACGGGACAACAAAGGGCGACCGATGCATCGGCCGCCCTGGCCCTGAAAAGGGGGAGGGTTTGTAAAAGCCGGGGCTGTTTCCGGCTTTTATGGACACCCCCTTTTCAGGGTGGTGGCGCGTGATACTGTCGGCGTGGTTAGGACAGGGGCCCGACGAGGTTGGGTAGCTGCGCAAGGAGATAGGAGATCCCAAACCGGCCGCGCGGCGAGCGCCCCAGGACCGCCTTCAGGCGGTCCCCAAGCTTCAGGCCGTCAGGCCGCCGGCGCGCGAACGCGCGCAGCCCCGATCAGGGGCGAAAGCAAGAGCCGACCAAGGGGAGGGGAGGATGGAAGCCCGAATGGGGCGAGACTGGCGAGGTGTGCCAGGCTCGATGCGGAGCACGAGAGCCCGGCCCGTAGCGCAAGCGTAGGGACTTGCGCACGGGGTTTAAAGGCAAGGGTGAGGCAGAGAACTACGAATCCAGCAGGGGTGAACGACAGGCGACCTACTGCGCGATGAGAAATTGCTCACGCGTAGCACCCTTGGATTCCTCATGGGTCAGCCAGCGCGGAGCCTTACCGCGGCCACTCCAGGTGTCTCCCGTCTCGGGATTGCGGTACTTGGGTTTCACGGAAGATTTCGGTTTCGTTGTGGCCCTGCTCGACGACTGGGCACGACCACGGCGGGAACCAGAAGCGAAAGACTCGGTGATCTCTTCGGGCGTGATGCCATAGTCATGCATCTGTTGAACGATCTTTTTGATCACCGGCGCACGATGTTTCTTGCGCAACGCCTCTTTCTTGCGCTCGAGAGCTGCGATCTGCTTGACGATGGAGGTCTCTTGCTTTTTCAGCGGATTAATTGCGGGCATTGGTGAGTTCCAGGTGGTCTGCGTTATCGACGGCTGCGGGAAGTCGCCGGATAGGAAGCAAGGTCAAGTGAAGGGTTGGAAAAACCCGATTGAAACACTAAAAAGGCGGCACTAGACGCTTCGACTGGTGGCTTACCGAACGTAGCAAGCAGCAGCCTGCATGGCGCCTAGCAAGTCACCAGTAACCTGGGCGACACGCAATTCACCAGAGAATATGCTGTAGCAATGGTTTGACGAATCCTCAACGGCTGGCGAGATCGTCAAGATAACTTCACCTTTGCTATCGATCAGCAATGCGGCGGGTTGCTCGGGTTCTGCAGAAAACGGCAAACGCCAATACCGCTCGTCTTCGCGCGATACGAGCCGGAATCTCGTGCCACCTAAAGCTCCTTTCTCCCATGCGGTCATGAAGGCCTCGCGGCCGGCGTTGTAGCCCCGCTTCCAGGAGGAGGTTGAGTCCTGATGTTGGAGATAGCGGGCCGGCGGCGAAGTGGTGGTACGGATCGAAGCATCGTTCCAACCCGCGAGCAGCCCTTCAACGTGGATGATGGATTGCTCTGAGAACTCAATCGTCATGGTCTATTCTTTTCGGCAGCAAATTTTCGTATCGTATAAATGATACAAAATTTACAGGCCTCCGAAAAGACCTATATTTCTTATCATGATCGGGGCTTAGGCTGGGCTGCCCTGAGCTGGCGAGCAATATCAAAGAACTCCAGGTGCGTGTAGCGCATCGTGGTTCGAATGTCTTTGTGCCGCATCATCTCGGACACCAGGCGCATATCGTGGCCGGACAGGACGAGTTCGGTCGCGCGCGTGTGTCGAAGCCAATGCGTCGATACACGCTCGAGGAGCGCGGCAGCAGCCGTTTCCCCTTCTGCTCTCAGGGCCCCGGCAGCCGCAGTGAATTCAGCCTTGATGATGTTCCAGGCGGTTTGGCGAGTTCGCACGCTATGCCATTTAGCTCGCCGGCGCCGGCTGGTCGCAGAATTGCTGCCGGCACTTCGGTCCGTCAGGGTCGAGAGGATGAGCCCGTTGTCCTCTTTCTGCTCAGGGTCGGCTGGTAATCCGAAGGCCTCCCTGTAGGAATGAAACGCATCGATGACGAGCTCATCCAGGTAGGCCAGGTTGCCCTCGCTGCCCCCCTTTTCTTTTCGGAGCTGGAGGCCCCAATAGATGTCGCCTAATTGTGGATCTGTATAGGGGCCCACGTCGGTCATATCGCAAGCGACTGCTTCGTGCGCGCGCAGGCCTGTGCCGAGCAGCAGCAGGATGAGGAATCGATTCCGGTAGTAGGTCAGGTGGTCGATGGCTGTCAGCTTGGGCCGAAGATCCATTCTGGTCAGCACTACATCCAAGAGCTGGCCAGGAACCGCGCGATGGCTGGGCCTTAGTTTTGGCGTGGGATTGGCCTGGCCCCAACCACTGTAGGGATTGCGCGGCATATAGCCGGCCTGGTGCCAGAAGTTGAAAAGCCCTCGGAGGATCTTGTGAGCATCTGCGATCGACGACTCGGCAAGGGCGCCACGAAAGGGCGTCCAGCCGGGGTCTTCTGGGCGCAGTCCGTCAGGGCAGGTGTTTTCCTCGGCACGATGCTTCAGGAAGTCACCGTAGGCCAGGACATTCTGATAGTCCCACTGGCGCGGCGTGATTGCTGCCTGGGTTGTGCAGTACCAGTGAAGCCGACGGATCTCGCGCTGATACGTGTCCAGTGTCGCCTGCGACAGCCGGCGCGCGGTCAGAACCTTGATCCATATCTCTGCGGCAGCCCAATCGTGGGCTACGTCGCCAAGGCTATGTGTGACTGTAGAAAGCTCATGGGTCATATCTATCACCCGGGAATCAGCGCTGCTGCCAAAGCGCGTGAGCAGCCAGGGCTAAGCCTAACGTTCTGCAGTTCATGATTTCTGCTGCTGGTCGATCAGCTGCTGAAGGCGCGAACTCTTGATCCGAAAGTTGTCGAGCATGGTATTGGTCTCGCGCAGCTCTTTATCCTTGCGAGCCAAAGCAGCAGTCGCTGCGCGCAGTTTTTCTTCGACCTCACGGATTTCCTGGCGTACACCGTCGACGCGCAGCATTGCCATTCTGTTGTCGCCCGCCGCCCGTTGGTTGGCCACTTCGAGGGCGGCGGTAAGCTTGTCGATGGTCTCTTGACGACTGCGAGCCAGGTCATGGGCTGACTGGAGTTCTGCCCGAACCGCTGCGGCCTCGACGAGGGCTCGCTCACGCGCATCATCCGCTGCCTTTGCTCGCAGCTGCGCAGCATGTTCTCTGGCCCGAGCTTGCGCAAGCTCCTGCCGCTGAAACTCCATCAGCTCGGTCAAGCGCTGCCATTCTTCATCGCGTTGTGGTGAGGCCATGCGAGCGCTATTAGGGAACGAGGTGGCCGCTGGCGGACGCGCGCGGGGTTGGCGCACATCTTCCGTGGCCACTGGCGAGTCCACCATCAGTGCCGGCGCTAGCTGGTGCTCGGCTTTGAACCGCTCCACAGCGCGTTGCAGCGTCACCGTGCCAGGTCCGCGATGCGGGGCGAACTGCTTCAGGAGCCGCCTGTAGATGCTGGCGCCGTATATGCGCCCGGTGGCAGCGTAGACAGCCGCTATGAAGCGATCAACGAAAGCGACATGGGATGAGCTGCCATCGGCAGGCAGGGCGCTCTCTATTTCAGACACCGCTCGCAGTACGGCAGCAGCTTGGCTGTCGGGCAAAGGCAGCAACGGGCTACGTGGCACTAGTCTCCCCCCCTTTTAGCTATGTACCCCGTGGGTTCGAAGGCGCCGGCAAGCATTCTGTAGTAGGCATTCACAGCACCGCCGTCAGTCTCGTAGCAATACCGGCGGTCGTAGCCAGTTGCGTTGACATCGACATAGAGCGCTGTCGTGTAGAGCAGTCGGCCGAGGGCGATCAAAGTCCCATCCGCCAGTGGTGTGACTGCAAACAGCCCAGAGTGCTCTTGTACATACGCCAGCAGATGATCGTCGGAAGTCGCTATTGGGATCTGCAGCGACAGTTGCGCCTCAGGAAGTGCGGTCGGTTTGCGCATCACGTGTATCGACTACTCGCTCACAGGCAGGCGGATCATCACTGTTGGAACATCGAATTGATCTTCACGATCAGCACGCCAGTCATGAAGACACCAATGAAGCCTGGGCCGTACTGTGAGAAACTCAATCCTCGCAGACAGGCGACGGTGAATATCACTGTGGACGCGACAGCAAAAAAGACAAGCGACATCAGATTCGCCAGGATGCTTCGCGAGTGCCAGGCACGCAGCATCTGCGACGACTCTTTCATCGTTTTTCTGCCTTCAATGAAGCCGTCATGCGTTTTCCTCTGCTTGGCAGTCGTCGTGTAGGCCGGTGATAGCCGCACGGAACCTTTTCTCATCCGTCGACCATTCGCTTGTGACCGTGGACAGGCCTCTGGTCACCGCACGCCAGACAGCGAGGGCTCCTTCAGCACTGTTGATGGCTTGCAAGTGCGTGGCCATGCGCGATGTTGGATCCGATATCTTGCTCAGCACGAGATCGCGGGTTTCCACACAACTACGCAGGTGGCCCTCCGTCGCATCGGTGATCTGCTTATATGTGAATGTCCAGGTTCTGCTCATTCCGCATCTCGGTGATTTATTGAGTGGAGTCATAGCCGTTGACTGCTTGGCCTGAGTCGGCCGGGGCGATCGCGTCGCTGGAAGGGCCAGGGTGCGACCCTGTGTTGCCGTCGACCCTGAATACATGTTCAGGGGCAGCGCCGCCATGAAATAGGCAATGGCCTAGCGACTTCAGACGCCTCCCCAGGCGTCGATGAAGACGCAGGGCGTGGCCTGGCCGGCCCCGTCAGGGCGGAGGCCCGTGAAACGCACGTCGCGCGTCTCATACTGTAAGCCGGGGTTTTGCAGATCCGGGAAAGACAGCGCGATCTCAAGATCGTCTTGCAACCCTTCGAGAGCCTGGCGGAGCGCAGCAACGGTCAGCGGCATGGTGATGGTCCTTACTAGGTTGTAGTCGTAAAGGTTGGCTACTGGCGGTCAGCGAGGGCGCGGCCGTTCTCCCAGCCCTCGTCCCAGCTTTCACGCTCATCGGTCGCGGCGCCATTGAAGGGATTGTCGCTGAGCGACATTCCGCGCTCGAAGTCACGCAGGCCACGGTCGATAGCCGCGCGGCGCAGCTGCTCGAAATGATTCGTGATGGTCATCATATTCTCGGTGTTAACGCTGAATCCAGCGAATAAGGGTGCTGCCGGCCGCGATCGAAGCGAACAGCGAGTGGTCGAGGTCCGGCGTGTTCACGAGGAAGGACTTTTAGAAGGCCAGGAAGCAGCGCGCGAGCTGGTCCTCGGACGCGGTCATCAGCAGTTTGTAGGCAATGGGCACGGGCGGCATTGGAAAATTCCAGGGTGTGGCGGGTGGCGCGCATTCTGTATGTTTGCGCGTTGGTAGTATTTTTACAAGGATAAATATACTAGGTCAACTAGAAAGATTTGACATATGGCGCAATATGTCAAATCCTTAGGACTACCCGCCTCCCCTAAAAATTCTGAGCCTTCCATCCGAGATGTCTGCACCAATTCAAAGGGTTAGCGAAACGCCTTTGCCTGGGTGCAAGCCTTGGGCTAGTCTCGTCAGGGTGCCAGGACCGCCTCTTTCGGGTGACAGCCATTCGCCACGGCCATGTGCGATAGTTCTGGAACAAGTCATGCCCACCATCCGACACGTCGCTGAACGTCGAGCCGCCGATCCTCGTGAGCCGGACGGCCAGGTTATGCTCGGCGCCGCAGAGCAGGAAGCCGGCGCACAAGCTCGGCTTGCTGCAACCGGAGTCATGGCAAGCGAAGGTATTCTTGCCCATGTCGTAGGCGGTACCGGCCGAGTGCCTGAACGCCCCAGGAGGAAACTCGCCGACAGCATCTCGGCGCCAGGGACATTGGGGGCACGGTTCGCGGCGGTATGTGCCCTTCCCCCCCTTCTACCGTTATGACCTGATGATCGGGTCCTGCTGGACGGACCCTTGTAACTTTCGTTTTTGCATTCATAGGGGGTCACTGGTCTCGAAAAGGCCAGACTGGACCAATGACATTGTGATGCCTTGAGACAGGTGACGTTGGAATTCCGCCGGCGTGACGAGGGATGAGCGCGCGGCACGTGGTTCCCTGAGCGTGAGCCTGGTGTCAAGTACCATGGCTTCGATCAAGGGCTGGCCGGCGGGCGTATATGCCCTGCCATACCAAGGCAGCGTGTTCGACCCAAGATTCTGAGAAGGACTGGCCTCGAGGTACAGGGAGAGCTTACGAACAAGTTCCAAAGTGACTGGTACAGGCGGCAGCCTAGCCATGTAATCGCGCGCCTCTTGGACCAGGGCCAATGCCTCGCTTAGCCGGTCGTCTTTTTCTTTTCTCATCGCCCTCCCCTTCTATCGTCCGCCCGACGATTCCAACCATGCCGGCCGTTGTTCACCAGGTCGTCGATCCAATGGCCCCTCATCACGACGCCACGCAAAGCGGTGGACGTGAAAGAGATGGCTGACGATGGTCTCGGCATCCTGTGGGCGCACTCGCAGTTCGATACGGTGTTTTGTTCCGTGATCGTGCCCTCCCCTGCTAACGTCGAAGACAAATCCCGCATCCCGATAACCTGGTGCTTCGCTGTATGTGACGAGCTCGCTCTGGAGACGCACAGGACTATCCTCTGTCGCGGAGCCGAACAAGGCAGCGCCGCTCTTGGCCTGCGCTTCTATGTATTTGACACGTTTGGCATCTTCGCACTCTTCTCGCCAGGCTCGCTCGGCTGTCCGCAGCAACGGGATACTGTTCTCGTCGATTCGATCCAGCGCTTCAGCGATCGTGTAGCTTTTCTGCGCTAACCAGTCCGGCCGATTCAGAACCAGAGCCACGGTTAGGGCCTCGCCAAGAGACATCCCCTCGCAGCTGTCGCTCATCGCTGCATCGCGAACTTTGGACATGATGTGTTTGAAATCCATGACATCCTCATAATGCTAGAGATCACTAGAACTGCTACGCCGCCCTGCCCTGACGCCCATGGCTACTTGGCTGCCGGGGCTTGCACCGGTGCAAGCCGTTCCTGCAGATCGGAGACCAATTGCGAGCGAGCTTTGGGATCCAGCATCGTGATATCAAGCGTCACGCGGCCTGTGTCCCACTCTTTAATGACTCCGGCCTGGTTGCCATCAGGCGCCATGATCTTGTACTGTCGAGACACTTCCTTCGGTTTCCGAGTTCCTGGCTTGCTGTAGCGAGACCTCAGTTCTGTCAGGTCTCGGCGGCTCACATCCCCCGTCATGACCTTTTCCGTTTGCTCGATCAAAACGGACAATGGGGCCACTTGATGAAGTTGAACGAGCTCGTAGAGTACCGACATGCCTACAGCGCCAGGATTGGTTCTGATGATGTCAAGCACCTCGGTGGGCAACGTAAGAGCAGCCAGAGTTTTATTGACCTTCGAAAGATCCTCTCCCGTTTCTTCCGCGAGGTGCGTTTCTGATTTGAAAACGCCGTCATCGAGCACTTTGCGCCACGCCATCGCATCATCAAGCGCGCTATGCCTTTTCCGATTGTCATTGGTCTTGTATGACAGGAGGTACAGATCTTGATCTGATACCTCAGGAAAAACGAGAACGTTTATGTGCGGGGCTTTATTGAGGCGCAGGCCACGCTTTCGCGTTTGCCCGTCGATCAGGATACGTCTCTCCCCCCTGCGGGTTGCGAGGGCTGGTACGAGTTGGCCATCAGCCAGCAACGCACTGGCTATCTTGCGAACATCCTCATCGAGGTAGATTCTTCGAGCTCCGTACAGGTTGTCTTCTATACCGTCCAAGGGCCATTGCTCATACACCGGGACGCCGTAGCGCTGGGTGAGTAACGACACCTTCGCAGCTTGGTCGGGTGGAGCACTTGCACCGGTGAAAGTGGACGGTGCAGGCTCTTGGGCTTCAGCTGAGTAGCCTGTGGGTCGCTTGGCCAGCGTTTCTTGAGCCTGCTCGAAGCGATCTTTGATTGCGGTTTCGACAGGGGCGGAAGCTGCGCGGGTTACAGCAGCGCTCAGATCACGTTTACGGCTCATTGTGCGGTTTCCTCCAGGCCAAGGTGCCCGAGCAGTTCGTCAGTGACAGCTTCAACTTCTTGCTTCGCAGCAGGGTTGCTCAGTCCGTGGACGGTAATACCAAATGGCTGGCATTCCACATAAGAATTTCTCTGAGAAAAGAAATTTTCGAACGATTGAATATCATCATTTTGGATAATTTTCAGACATTCGGAATAGATTTTTCCTCTTTGCATTCGAGAAGGCAGCCAAAAAAGCTGAAGGTTCGTGTTTTGCGTTTTTGCACGAAGCCCGAGTTCTTTCGCTTCCTTTGACGCCCAGTAATTGTCAAACACGGGGATGATGGGAATCAGCCCCAAGTCGGCAATCTGTAGTGCCGCCCAAGGGATTGGAGATTCGATTGCGGGGGGGCAATCCAGCAGAATGACGTCGTAATCGGGTGCTAGCTTGCGCAGCTGGTCGAGAAACTTAGCACCCATGCCAGCAAGAGATATCACGGTCGCGGGGAAGGGCTCTTCCGAAGCGGCCTGCGCAGCCCATGTCACGCAAGTATGCTGAGAATCAAGGTCAACCACCAGGCTTTTGAAGCCTCGCCTTGCTATTGCGCCTCCAACCTGCATCGCGGTCATTGTCTTACCGCAACCTCCTTTCTGGTTGAAAACCGCAACGATCTTGGAAGCCGGCTGTCGGCGTTCTGCGGCGCGTTTCCTTGCCATGAGCATCATCCTTTTGCCACTTGCACCGGTGCAAGAGCCGTCATCGCTGTCAACTTGCACCGGTGCAAGCGAAACCTTCCAAAGTGGAAGCATGCTTAAATTATGAATCAGAGATTTAAATAAAACAAGATAAATTTCTATGAATCAAGATACACACTTTCACCGGTGCAAGCAGCAGACGAAAAAAACGCCTCAATGGAGGCGTTATTCAAAGCAACACGGACTTCATGGCGGTTGACTTGCACCGGTGCAAGTCAACCGCGGTACGGTCAAACAGCTCGCTCGGAATCCTTGAACAGATCGATTTGAGAGTCGCTTGCTTTGTTTGCGGCCGCAAAGAATCTAGTCAGAGCCATATCAATGACCTCGGACTGGCTGACGGCGCGGCGTTCTCCTTCGGAAATCTCGCTGGCATGGCGCTTGACCAGCAGAAGATATTCTTCCCGAAAACGGATGGTCTTGGTCACATGAGGCGCAAGAGGGAAGGGCGTATAAGCGCCCAGATCGAGGCCAGAAGTGTGAGAGTTGGCTTGGTTTTCAGACATGGCAATCGTCAGTACCGCTGAACGTACTTAAATAATTATGTATGTATTTACGTTCAATGATACACGAAAGCCCGTCCTCATGCACTGCTCTCGCGGAAAGCGATAAGGCTGCAGCTGTCAATCAGCGTACGTGAAACACGACTCGATTGGCTTGCAAAGGAGTCAGATAACTCTCGTTGTTGTGCCCGAAGCACATCGAGGTATTCCTGGTTGTGCGCAAAGAGGTAATCAGGATAAGCCGGCAGACCGCGGCGATGGCGTTGAAGCAAATCGGATATGTGTTGATGGGATAAGTTCTGTCGTTGCAGAGCGTAAACATCACCACGTTTTAGCGCAGCATTGATGGTGGCCATCATTGCTTGGGCCCCTTCGATGCGAGCAATTTCTTCGCGCAGGTGGTTCGCCCGGGATGCGGCGCTGACTGGATGAAACGACATGGAAGCCTCATGAGCAGGTGCGACAAACAAACCCTAACATTTTTTGTATTGTACTTACAATACAAAAAACTGTCGCTGAAAGACGAGGCACTGAAAGGCGCCAGGTACACGCGAAACTGCCCCAAGGAACGCATTAGGCGTCAGGCACTTTTTTGCGTAACCGGACAGAAAGATGCCTTTACGGCAGATTTGAGGGGATTCTTTAGGTAAGAACGGGCGGGGGTGAGTGCTAGGTGGAACAGGTGTCGGCGATAGACGAGCCGATACGCCTTATTTGATGGTGCTATCAGTATGGCGTTCGAGCTGAGAAAACCACTCATACAATGACTCAACCCGCAACGCCTCGAGCAGTTTTGCTCGATCTCGTGTGTAAAAAACGACGTGTTGCGGGCGACGACTAGTGTCGATCGCCACGTGGTAGTCCGGTAACGAATCGCTTTCGATAATTTCTCGGACTTGGCTGCGGAAGCGCCTTGTGTCCTGAGTACTGCCGGTCTTGGCCAAGAGCTTTTCAATGTCGCACCGCCATAACGGCTTTGATGCTGCATGCTTGCGGGCGAGCTCATAGAGCCTGCGTTCCAAAGCTTGTCCCAGGGAAAAGTACTGTTTGTCCAGGGTCAGAACTTCGTAATGAAGCCACGCGTTGTACAACCAGTCGGACACTGTGACGGTCGCCTCGAGGACCCCCTTGTCGTTACTGGTGTATCGATTCACTGTGTAGCTTTCCAGCAAGCCGAAGCCTTCGGTCTGCTCTATGCCGCCAGTCGTGATGTTGGTCTCGATTGTTGTACCTTTGAGCCGGCGCAGCGTTTCGAGAATGCTCGTGTATGCGTTGCCGCCCGTGGACTTTCCGGTGTGTTGCAGGAAACGGTAGGTGTCTACCTTGACTGTCCTCGAGATCGGCAATCCGTTCTTCTTGGCCTCCAGGAGCTGAGATCCGATGAACAACAAAAAATCCTTGTCGAAAACGGTCGCCGCTCCTGCGACTGAGGGCGTGATGCGTACGCTCTTCCCGGTTCCGTGCTGCTTGTACTCGCGGATCCGGGTGTCCTTTTTCTTGGCCAGGGAGAAGATCGGAAATTCCATCGTGGCCAGGTCGTCTTTGATCGACGCCTCGGGCAGCGCCGCAACGAAAAGCTCACCTTGCTTGTCAGCGGCAACGGTATCGGGAACGAGGGCAGTTTCCATGCTCATGAAAGGAGTCTACCCTTAAATAAATAATTGTGTAAATACCCTGCGTTCGAAGTCGGGTCAACCTGGTGAGAGAGGTCGAGTTCGAGTCGCGCTGCTACTTCGTCTGCCAAACCGGGGGTTCGCTGCATGTTGCCATTGTGTCCTAGTGATCGAAATGCATCCAGCAGTCTCGGGGTTAAACCAATTTTAGTTATATAAGTTAAAGAACGCGCGCGCGTGTTAGAGGTTATTAACCTCTTGTTTTTTAAAGGAAATCGTTGGGAATCTGTCGGTGAAATACGAAATCCATGTCGGCGAAAGACGACTATTTGTCGGCGATAGACGACGGAATTGTCGGTGATAGACGAGTGTATCCACAGGTTTATCCACAGCTTGTCCACAATTGTCGGTGATGTGCGAGGCCTTTCCTTCAACTTGCAACGGTGCGAGTGGCTTTCAAGTCTGAAAAGCGACTGGAAATGTCGGTGATAGACGAGTAGAAGGCAGCACTGAATGCTGAAGGAAGAAGGGTGAGGCCGACGATTGTCAAGTGAATCCTGCATTTCTCTCCATAGGGAAGAGGCGAGCAACGGTTGTCGGCGAAATACGAGTGCGTGACTGGAGAGGCGGCGGTCAGACTGTCGGTGAAATACGAGTTCACGGAATGGCGCCAGACCACCGAAAACGTCGGCGTTATACGAGTAATTAGCCTATTAACAACATCTAGGTGGCCCGACAGCCCCTTGTGTGGGTCTTTCACGACACCTTCCATGGCTGAGTTCTGGACTAGCTGGACTGGAACAGCCCTAAAGCGTCGGCGATATACGAGATTTCTCGCAAGATAAGTCGGCGAAATACGAGGAAGGAAACGCCTCATTCTTTTGCATCGTACCAACGATGCAAAAATTATTCGGATTGGAGTCGCGCCGCAACGCACTGATTTCCTAGCGTTTCGTCCTGTGTTAAATTTGTATCGTGTATATGATGCAAAATTAACTGGGGCGCACACATGGGCGAGATGACACCTGAGCTGCGGCAAGCGATAGCCGAGTTGACGCGAACCGTTGATGCTGTTTCGCCAGCTGCGGCTGCCGCTCGGGAACAGAGCAAGCTGCGCAGTTGGACGGGCGGCATCCTGAAGTCGAACTATCTGCTCGCAGCGAGCCTATTGGTGCTGTCTGCCACCAATGCTGTGGGCTGGTTCATTGCGCTGAATCCGGTGCGAGAGTACTTCGCAGCAGACAACGGCCGCATCCTTCCACTGGTCCCCTTGTCCTCGCCGTACCGCACCTCTCCAGAAGTCATCCAGTACGTGAGCAGCGCACTCAACCAGGCTCTAGCCCTGGATTTTCTGAATTGGCGCGCTGATCAAGAGGCTGTGCGCGCCAAATTCAGCAAGAACGGATTTGCTTCGTACCTGAAGGCTCTGGAGGACTCGGGGGTCATGGAGCGCGTGCGTAACCGGCGCATGAATCTCACGAACAGCACGTTCACCGGTGTCATCACATGGGAAGGGATGAACGCCGGCATCTACACGTGGATTGTCCAAGTGCCGGTAGAGCTACGACTGGTCGGGCAGAACACGGAATTGCCGACGCAGAGATTCCTGGCAACAGTGCGCGTTTCACGCACTTCAACGCTGGACTCCACCGACGGCATTGCTATTGAACAAATCGTGACAGCACCGATGGAGCGGAACTGAGCATGAAGAAAAACACTTCCCGCACAGCCTTAGCCGCTGGGTGCATGAGCATCTTTATCGCGGCCAACGTCGCAGCACAAAGCCAAGCCGCTGAGCAGGGGCAATGGGTGCAGGCAGCGGCGCCTTCGTTTCCAGCCCTGCCGAAAACCGTGGTGGAGGCGGCGCAAGTATCGACAGCAGATCCTGGTCGTACGCAAGGACTGTCAGCTTCGAGTGGCGCGCCAGAGCAGCAGCGACAAGTCCAGGCGCCCGCCACAGCAGGGCAGGGCGGCATGGCACCTCTTGCTCCGCTGGTGCCCCCAGGCGAAGTCGCGTTCGCTGCGGCTAAACAGATGATCTCGCCGTTCACGCCCGAGCAAATTGGTGTGCTGCACGGCACTGTGGACATGAACCGTCGAGCGATGGCAATCCCTCCGGTCCAGGCAATACCAGAATCACGCTCGATCTCGGTGAACCTCAGCCCGGGTGCGGCTATGCCCCTGTTGCGAACCATGCCTGGCGAAACATCAACGCTGGTTTTTCTTGATTCGACAGGTGGACCATGGCCGCTCTCAGTTCCGCCGCGGATCTCCAATGAAAACCTATTTGCAGCTGAGTGGCTGAAGGACAGCCCCGTAGTCGTGGTGTCTGCAAAGACCCACTACGAGCAAGGGAACCTCACAGTGTTTCTCAAGGGGTTGGTCACTCCGGTGATCGTGAAGCTGGCCACTGGCGAAGCGCGCAGCGATTCGAAGACCAGAGCAGTTGATTACCGGCTTGACCTGCGAGTACCCGGGCGGGGACCCAACGCCCAGGCACCGATTGTGTCGCAAGGGCAAATCGCGCTTTACGACAACACGATGCAGACATTCCTGGATGGCGTGCCACCTGAGAAGGCCAGGTCAATCACGATCGCAGGGGATAGCGGTCAGCGAACGCAGGCCTGGCAGATGGACGGCATGCTGTATTTGCGTACGCCGCTTGGCATGGAAACCGCATTCGATCAGACGATCGGTGCGGCGGATGGTACCCGCGTCTACAAGCTCGCGCCCACCCCATTTGTGATGCTGTCCGAGCTGGGCCATTTGCTGCAGCTTCAGCTTGATATCGACTAAGGATCGTCATGTCCAACGTTGTGGAAAAAGAGGTAGGGCGCCAGGGATTGATGGTGATCGGTGGCTTCGTCGTCATCGTCATTTTCTTGGGCTATGTGGGATACAGCTGGGTCAATCGGGAAATCGCCAGCCCCTCGCGGCTGACCCCTGTTGGAGAGGCAGGAAGCTCGGAAGTTGAAGAGAGCAATCGATACAAGAAGACGTTGGAAGCCTATAACTCACAGGAAGCGCAGACCGCTGCGCAGTCTGGAGGCACCTATTTTTCCGTGATGTCCTCTAGGCAGACCCCGGTAGAAGTCGAGGAAGAGTTCACTCCACCACCAGTTCAATCTCCTCCCCAACAAACAACGCCGGTATATACCCCGCAGGTCCAAGCGGCCGGGGGCATGATGAACGAGCAGCAGATGGAGATGCTGCAAGAGCAGATGAAGTTGCTGCTGTCGGCGTGGGCGCCAGTGGCGCATAGCTCAGCCGCCTCCAGTGCGGACGGTGATCAGTTGATGGCGGCATTGGTCCAGCAAGCGAAAGCGACAAGTGTGGAATCAGTGATGACCTCGCAGCCGAAAGCACAAGTCATTGTGGAGCCTTATGCACTGGTGCCCGCGATCCTGGTAACGGGGATAGACACGGACGAGAATTCCGTCACCTCGGCGTATGTGCCTTCCGGGCCATATGCCGGCGCTGAGGTTTTCGCGATGGGCTACAAGCGCCTGAACACGACCGTCGACCTGACTTTCACTGCTATGCAGTGGAAAGGGAAGGCCTACAAAATCACCGCTAAGCCGGTAGACCTGGATACAGGCCGAACAACACTCAGCGGCGAGGTCAACAACAGATACTTCGAGCGGATCATCCTGCCGGCAATTGCCGGCGGCATCGGGAACACTGGGCAGCTCTACGCGCGAGCAAACTCTGACACAGTCATTACACCGCAGGGCGGTGCGGTGCAAAGTTTCCAGTCTCCCAGCGGTGCCGCGGTCGCGGGTAGCTTCGTATCTGGTATGGGCATCCAGGCTGGTCAGGTCCTTGCAAACGACGCGGCAAATATTCCCCAAAAACAAGTTGTGGTGCCAGCAAAAACCACTATAGGTATCCGTTTCATTGGGCCTGTCCTTTCGACCGATGACGTTGCTGCGGACACTGCGGGCCCCGTAGGGACCAATCCTTTGACTCAAGGTATAGAAGCCACTGGAGTGCCCGCTTCATTCCCTAATCCTCAGCGCGTGCAGAGCATGCCTCAGATGCCTACGGTCGGCATGTCTCCTTCGCCTGGTCTCTATCCTTTGCAAGTCCAGCAACCATTCGTTGGGGAGTTCTGATTATGGCTACCGATATCGACTTTTTCGAGGGAGCAGAGACGGCAGCAAGCCCCGATGCACCCGCTACCACAGCGGAGAAAACAACCGCGAGGACTGCGCAGACTCCAGCGGCAAACGCACCGGCAAAGACGAAGTCGGCGAAATGGCAAGACAAGATCGGATTGCCGCATTTCTTAGCAGTGGGTGCGCTGGTGGTGGTGGTGTGGGCGGTATGGCCGATGCTTGGCTTCGGAAGTGCACAGCCAGTCCCGATGGGTGCGCCTTTACCGATATCGCCTGCTGCGGTGAGTGGTGTGTCTCCGCAGCAGGCGCAGAGCGCCCCGGAACCGGCTATGCGGCAGCAAACGGCACTCGTCGACGAGAGAAAAGAGCCGGCGCAGGGCGAGCAGGAGACAGTGGAGTTCAAAGCTTCTCTGGCGCAACAACAGGAACAACTGAGGGCCCTGCTGGCGACCCAGCAGGAAATGAAAGCGAATCTGGACGACCTGATCGTTCAGGAACGGAATTGGCGTGAGCTAGTGTTGAAGCGACTGGATGATCGAGCTGAAACGAGTAAGCCTGCCAAGCCTGCAGCGGCGCCCTCGATCCGCAAGTCAACGGCAGCAAAGCCGGAATCGTCAGTACCTGGCATGAGGTTGAACACCGTCTACCCAGGTCAGGCCTGGATCGATGCACCTCAAGGCAAAACCTACATCGTGCAAGTCGGTGATGTCGTTGAGGGTGCGAGGGTGTTGTCGATCGACGAACGCGCGCGAGTGGTTCAAACCACTCGCGGACCGATCCGATAAGGAACGATGATGGATCTTGGTCAAGCCGTCGTCAATGCGGCAGCGGGCTTGGTAGGGCCTGCATGGAAGCTGCTTTGGTCGCTGTCCGCCCTGGTCGGAGTCCTGTACGGCGGAGCGGTCATGATGCGAGCGCACAAAGCGTCGCAGATGATGGGTCAGCCCATTCCGGCTAGCCAGCTGGTCATGCTGTTCCTGATCGCTGGATTGATAACGAATCTGTCGCAGATGCTCAATGCTGCATCGAACACTGTGGGCCTCGGCGAAGTGAGCTATGGCCCAATTTCTTATGCGCCTGCGGCGGTATTGGGACCACTCGGGCAGGTAGTCAACGCTTGCCTGACGCTTGGGAGCATTGCCGGCGGCTGGTTTGCATTCAAGGGCATATTGCTCTTGAAGCGAGCCACCGCTGACGGCAATGGTGGCCACGGTGGTGAGGACGTCATTTGGCGTGCCCTGACGCATCTTTTATTCGGGGCGATGCTTGTCAACATTTCGAAGTTCATCGACGCGGCCGGGGCCACGATCGGTTTGATGTACTAGCAGTGCCTTTCATATCTCAGGAGATCAAGCATGAGGAAGTTTGTTCAAAAGAAACTCGACCAGCTCGAGCAGATTGCGCAGCAAGCGCATTGCAATCTGGTCTGCGCTGGAGCAGGGCAGGGGGGGTCGCAAACAGCCAAGCGGGCGGGCCTGATGGTTCTCGGTACAGTGGCCTCACTCGTGCTGGTCGACGTTGCCATGGCACAGGGTATCGGGGAGATGGCCGTCACTGCGGCTGGCCAATCCGACCAGGTCAAGGAAGCCACGAAGCGCATCTTGCAGGGAGTCGGGGTGCTGTCCGGGGGCTACGGTGGATATAACTGGTTCCGCAAAGGCAAGGAAGGCGAAAACTCCCGTATCACTGGCGGTCAGATCACTGTTCCCATCCTTGCAGGAGCCGGCATGGGTGCAATTTCGTTCCTGATCAATACGGCCGGGCAGACGGTCGGCATGCCCGCTGTGCAGTAAGCGTGAGGCGATCGTCAGCGAAGCCAGGTTCTGGCTTCGCTACTCCAGGGAACAGAGATGGACAAAGGCATAGAGAGTAGAAGCGCTGATGAATCCGACAGCATCGGAAACAACTTCAAGCGGCCGGCGAGGCGACAGCAGTATCTATCGTCTAAGAAGGTCGTATGGGGTCGGGAGAAAAGCGACTCGTGGAAGCCTGAGTTCGAAGTGGAAAAGCCGCCGCCGATGTCCCAACAGGCTGGCTGCGTGTATTGCGGCTTCTCCGGCTTCGGCGAGGAGGTCGACAACCTGAACGACAATCATCTGGATGTGACGCCCGAGAACTTGGCACCAGTCGATCACCTTTGCCATGCGTGGCATCACCTGGGCGAGATCGAGGCCGGACAAGGTCTGCTGATCTTTGTCCCTGGACTGGCACCTGCAGACGTTGTGCATCTTCAGCGAACAATTTTCGTTGCGCTGGAGACAGGTTCTAAAGAACAACGGGACGAGGCAAAAGCCTTGTTGAACTGGCTGGCCTCACACAACCAGTATGTAAAGGATGTGTGGGGAACTGATCAGCCCTCGCACTTCGGTATGGCGATGACAGCGGGTAATGAAGATCCTCTCGCGCGGCAGTATGGCGCGCTGCGAGATGTTGCGCTGCTGCTCAACCCCAGCCGGGTGTCGAACCTGGTATCGCGTTGGGCCGCGGAGAACTACCAAGTCGTCGATCGTGACGAGTGGGAAACGCGCGCGCAAGAAGTCTTGTGCGCTGCAATTTAAGGACCACCCCCAATGTCGAATTTGCTCATCAAGTTGGTCCAGGCGACTGAGGACTTTCTTGCCTACGTGGGGAAATATCTGGTCAGCAAGGAACTGGCAACGTACTGTGATCTCCAAACGTCGATCGGCCTCACCGACGATGATGTTCGGGAGAATCCTGAGCTGAAAGACCCCTATACGCTCACGACGAGAGATGGATCTTTAGTGACGGTGATTGACCTTCAGGGTTGCTTCGAGATCTTGTCAGAAAGTGAGTTCGAAGAGATGGTCGACATGCTGCGCGTGAAGTTGAGCGGCTACATGACCAGGCCTGGCCACTCTTTCAGCATTGGGTTTGAACGCGATCCTGAACGCGCTTTTGACGAGCTGATGCGCTTGGCCGAGCCCCAGATCAATAGCGCGCGGCGCATGGGGTTGCAGGTGGAAGATGTGATCGTTGATCGCATGCGAAGGAATGCGCCCTATGTCGCATATGAGCAGAACCTGCTGATCGTTTATACGCATCCTACCGTGATGGAAGACGAAGAGCGCAAGCGGGAACTGCGACTTAACGCTGAAGAGCGGGCGGCTCACAAAGTGCCCGCAATGGAGTTTGCCCAAAACCCTGCAGCTATCCTCATGGGCATGAAGTTCCGCCACGACACGTTCCTAAAGCACATTGAGGCGGACTTCAGCAAGAGTGGCCCTGGTGGCCGTGCTGGCGTGATGCTCAAGCGACTGAGTGGGCATGAGGCGATCAAGCGGATTCGCATCATGGTGAACAGAGAAAGGACGTCGCAGAAGTTCCGGGCGATGTTGCCTGGTGACAAGGTCATGCCCCATGGCCGTGAGGATGAGCGGGACTACTCGGACCTCTTTGCGCCACCTATTTGCTATCAGATATGCGCAAACGACGTCGAAAGCAAAAGTCGTGAGATCGTGAACACCGATGCGCTTTGGCATGGCAACCTGTTCATGGAATTGGGGCCCCAAGAACTCCAACGTTTCGCGCAGCTATTTGATTCGATCGAGCAGAAATTGCCGTGGCGTATGCGTATGGACCTTGCGCCAGGTGGCTTGGATGGGATGCGCGGGCGCCGAATGCTGACCAGCTTCGTTGGGATGTTGCCTGCAAACCGTGGGATCCGGGATTCGTTCTCTCAACTGGAAGAGCGAGGCCGGCAGGAGCCTGTTTGCACGATGCGCGTGACGTTTTCGACGTGGGCCAAATCTGAAGACGAATTGCGCCGCAGACTGGCCAGTCTGGATAAATCCATCCAGGCCTGGGGGGTCTGCCAAGTGACGGGAATGCGTGGCGATCCGCTGGCAGCATGGGCATCAACGATCGCAGGTTTTTCTTTAAAGAACGTTGCGAATCGCCTGGTGCCTCCGCTTTCAGATGCCCTGTACATGATGCCTCTGCAGCGGCCCGCGACCCCATGGGCCGATGGAGGCGCGATGCTCCAACGCACGCAGGATGGGAAGATTTTCCCCGTGCAACTGGCCAGCCGTCTCCAAGACACCTGCATCGAGTTGACGGCAGCGCCGCCGGGTTCTGGCAAGTCAGTCCTGGGCAACACGCAAAACATGTCAATGGTTCTGAGTCCGGGAAATGTCCGCCTGCCATTGATAGCCATCATCGATGTCGGCCCGTCGTCGAAAGGACTGGTAGACGTTATCTGCGACGGTCTGCCTGAGAACCGCAAAGAAGAGGCCGTCTATATCAAGCTGCAAAACGATAAACGTTTCGCCGTCAATGCCTGCGACCTTCAGTTGGGCGCCAGGTATCCGACGGGCGTCGAGCGGATCTTCCTTGTGAATTTCTTGGCGCAGATGTGTATCGACACATCTACTGCGACGATTCCGGGGGGAGTCAGTGGTGTGTGTAGTGAACTCGTCAACCTCGCTTACGCGGATCGGGCTGGTACAGGGGCGAATTTATATGAAGAGTCCATTGAGCCGGTAGTAGATCAGGCACTTGCGGAATCAGGAATCAAGGCAAGTCATGACGACTCGTGGTGGGAAGCAGCAACGTGGTACGAAGTCACTGACCTGCTCTTTGAAGCAGGCTTCATTCGCGAATCTGCACTTGCTCATCGGCAAGCAGTGCCAGTCTTGCCGGACATGGTGGGTTACATCAACAATGAAGCGTTGAAGCGTTACGACGAAGCATTGGTCGGTTCTGGTGAGCCGCTGCTGAAGTACGTCTATCGCTGTTTGACGGACGCCATATCAAACTATGCAGTGTTTGCTGGGCGCACGCGCTTCGAACTCTCCAGCGCTACCAGAATCGTTGCTGTGGATTTGAACAGCGTGATCGGGGGAAAAACGGCGGAAGGTTATGCGCGGACAACGCTCATGTACATGTTCGCAATGAACCTCGCCACGAAAAACTATTTCTTGGACAAGGACACCCTCTTGCCGGTGGTGCCGCCTTTGTATGAGAAATATCACACAAAGCGCATAGCGGACGTAGCTGACGAGTTGAAGGCTCTGGTGATGGATGAATTCCACAATACTGGCAGCAACGGCCAGGGCCAGGACGGCTTGGTCGACACGGTAGTCAAGCTCGGACGGGAGGGGAGGAAATGGAACATTCGTATTGCGTTGATCTCGCAGTACTTGCGCGACTTCCCCGAGACGTTGCTCGACGCGGCGACTTCTGTGTACGTGATGCGAGGAGGCCAAGCCGGTGACGAGATGGTCCTGAGCAAAAGCTTCGGCGTCGATGGCGAAGCGATTCGACGGCTTCGTCAGGAAGCCCGAGGTCCGTTGCCAACCGGTGGCAATTACCTGGCAATCTTCAAAACAAAGGTCGGCAAGATCGTTCAGATCCTGACGAACACCGTTGGGCCCACTGAAATGTGGGCATTTTCTACCACACCCTCGGACATGGCTCTGAGAGGGCGGCTTTATGCGGCGCTCGGGCCCTACGATGCCAGGCGTTTGCTGGCCGAGCGCTTTCCGTCGGGGTCAGCTGCGGCAACGGTGGAATACCGAAAGCAGAACGCGGCAGGTGATGGTGAGCAGGTCTCGATCGTCGAGCAACTGGCCAACGAACTACTCGAAGAGTATTACAGGCAGCAGCAAAAGGAGCTCGCCGCATGAAACCCGGGATGACTTTAAAACGAACAGCTTCAGCAATTGCCCTCATCGGCGTGCTTTCCAGTTCGCAGGCATTCGCCGCGCGCGCTGTTTATGACGCAAGAAACAACGCGGTGCTGACGCAGATTCTGGGCGCCATCGGGGCGATGAATGGCACGATCTCAGGTTTGCTCTACAACATTGGCACAGCTATCAATCAGAACGGTAGCAAGATAGCCAGCACAATCCAGCAAGCGGCCCAAACGCAGCAGCAATACGAGGCGGCGCAGCAGCAAGGGCGGCGGTCCGTAGATGCACAGCAACGGTACGAGGTGTTGGCCAACGTTTGCAGTGAAAGTGCATCGGGCGGAGCAAGCCAGATTGCGTCAAAGTCGGCAACGATGAAGGGCGCATTGCGACCGGGGGGGAACGCTGGATTCAAAAATTCAGCGATCGGCCAGGCTGTGAGCACGCCGGCGACGTCACCTGAGGTCGATGCTACTCGCACGGCAAGGCTTCACGCGCTTTTCTGCGACAAGGACGACTTCGCTGCTTACGGTGGCACCACTGCTTGCCCCTCCGTCTCGTCACAGATGCCAGGCGCTGACAAGCGAGTCGATTCCATTCTCTACGGCGCGGGCCCGGACGGTTCGGCACCGGTGATGACCTTCACGGCAGAGCAGACCGACGTGGCGCGTCTCTACGAGAAAAACTCCATCCGAAGGCCTGTTGGCAAAGCGGTGAGCCGGGGCGAGGCGGAGACGCCGGCAGGCATGCGGCACATTGGGCTGATGAACATGCTCAATAGCATGCTTTCGGCCGCGGGCGATCCTCAACTGCAGAGGCTGGCTGATAGCCAGCCTAGCCCAGGAACCCGTGAGCTGCTGCAAGAGGCGCTGAGTTCGCCGTCGGCGAAAGCGTATTTCGAAGAAATGGCTTCGCCGGAAGCTAAGCGAACAGGGCTCATGTCGCAGCGCGAGTTCGAAGCATTCGAGGCAGGCCGCCGCTACGCGAACACTGCTTATCAAGCGGATCTTCAGGCGATGAGCGGGGACAACCTGATGCGAGAACTGATCAGGGTGCAGTCGCTGAATAGCTGGCTGCTGCGAGGTGTCAAAGACAACCTCGAGCGGGGGAACATCATCAGCGGGCAGACATTGGCAAGCTCGGCCAGGCAGGAGTATGCGCCCCTGCTGCAGCAAACCGGCACAGACGTTGGCGCAAATGCAGCCAGGCAGTAATAAAGGGCGGGAGTTGGTATGAACGGGAAGAAATGGCTGGGTATCCTGGTCCTGGACGTGCTACTCCCTTGGCGGCCAGTCATCAAGTCGGCCAAGTTGTTGGGCGACCAGGCGCGCATGACGGCGCAGGCAACAGCACGCCTCAAGGAAATGGCCCGTGAGGCGCGTGCCTCGCTGCAGGCCCAGACTGACACTGCCGGTGATCGCGATTTTGCTGAGGTGCTGGGTAGTGAGGTGGCGTGGCCGTTGGAGGTACTGCAGCGGAATTTCTTGCTGCGAAAGCGCCTTGCCTTAGGGCTGGGCGGGCTGCTGCTGATCATGGCTGCGGTCGGGTTTCTCGTCTCGGCCAATCGTGGAGATCTGGCCGGAATGGCGCTCGCGACCATGAGCGCCGGGGCCTGTGGCGTTGCAGCTTTTCTGCTTGCACTCGCAGCACATTTTCGACTGTGGCAGCTGAGGACTCGTCGGTTGTCCCGGGCCGAGCGCGGCGGTTTCGAAGATTTCAAGCGGGAAGTTCGGGATTGGCCCTTACAGGCATTGAGCCCGGAGATTAGTATTTCACGTGGCATGCTTCAGGTACTGATGGCCGTTCCGCTTATTGGCAGTCTGATACTTGTGGGAACAGCTTGGGCCCAAGGGATGTCACTAGGTGAGATTAGCGCGGCAGCAAAGTCAACGACTGATCTTTCACGACAAGCACTAATTGGGATATTCGGCCAGGTCGTTAACGATCCCTTGGCCAGTGGCGCCGGTGGAGGCGGTGACACGATCCTGGCCCGGATATTTCAAATCGGAAACTCAGCGCTGCTTACGGTGGCCTTGGTGATCGGCGGATGGATGGCGTTCAAGAAAGTCACATCTGCGGCTCATGACGGAACTGTGTTCGAGCAAGGGCGGGGCCTAGTGCACGCTCCGATTCGAATGCTGATTGCAATTTCGTCACTCGCACCCACAGCCAACGGTTGGTCTATTTCTCAGCTGCTCATGCTCTGGGGAGCCTCGATCATGGGGGTAGGCACCGCGAACTTAGCAACTCGCGCGGCAACTGACGCGCTCAGCAATGGACAAACCATGGTGGTGCAGCCAGTAATGTCCAGCACGGTTGAATTGGCACGTGGGCTTTTTCAAGCCAATTTATGTATGTATGCAGTAAATGAGGGGCTTGATCAGTCCCAATCAGAAGGAGGGTGGGTACTTCCCAGCCATTATGTCCAGCCGAAGGATACTGCGATAGGAATGGTATTTCAAAGTTCTACTTACGTGTGCGGCGGTGCAGATGTTGTCAGCGCACTCGATAACGCTGCGCCAGTCAAAAGCACGACAGGCTGGTTTAGCGCTGATATCGACGTCTCAGACATCAAGAAAGCGCATCTCGATGCGTTGCGTGCGATGCAAAATGCCCTGTACCCGAGCGCAAAAGATTTTGCTAACAAGGTTGTCGCGAAATCAACCAATAGCGGCGTGCAGTTACCCAACGCTGAGGTAGCGATTCTGTCAGCCGCGCAAAGATATGAGGAAACAGTGACAGCTAGGGCTAGTACGAAAAATAGCCAGATAGCTGGTCTGTCAGCACATATTTCCGATTCCTTGCAAAAACAGGGATGGTGGGCATTGGGTAGTTGGTATCAGACGTTTGCTCAAGCGAATACCAAGATTAATGACGCTATGTCAGCCAAAGCTAAGGTTTTTGGGGAGTCCTTGATAGGTGACCGTGCAATCGATGACGTCTATCAAAAAGTGATGGTTGCTTATCTGGCGCAGCAATTGCAAGGCGCGGTGAATAGTGGGTCGGCGGAGAGCCAAACAAACGCGATGCAGGGAGCCAGTGCCTCTGAAGCTGAGAAAATCATCGGTAGTGTTTTCTCTGCACCTGGACAGCGTGCCGTATTGTGGTTCACTAAGCTATATGAGGAAGAAAACGGCCAGGTGAATCCCTTGATCGGTATGAAAAACACGGGTGATTACCTTTTGGGCCTTTCTTCATCAGCGTTAGCGTCAATAGTGGCAATACGGGTAACCGTCGCTATGGCCACAAAATCCGTAGCGGGTAAGGCTGTTGATTTGATTACCGGTATCGGTAAGGGAGTTGACACTGGATTGGATGTACTTGAGCCATACTTGCGAACTTTGGTAATCGCGATATTCGGCATTGGCATTGTGCTTTCAGTTTATTTGCCAATGGTTCCCTTTGTCGTGTGGTTTGGCGGCGTCATCAATTGGCTTGTTGTTGTCGGTGAGGCAATTATTGCAGCACCTTTATGGGCGATGACGCACATGAACGGCGAAGGTGATGGGATGGGGCACCGATCCGGGCATGGATATATTTTTCTTCTGAATGTTATGGTTCGGCCTTTCCTGATGGTTATTGGTTTTTTCCTGGCAGGTGCCGGAATTATTGCAGGCGGATCGTTCCTAAACAAAACATTTGGGATTGGTATGGCAAATGCGCAATTTGACTCAATGACCGGAATCATGAGCATGTTAGGTTATTTAGTTCTTTATTGTTCGTTATGTGTGAACCTGACGCATAGATCCTTTAATTTGATACTGATTGTTCCTGATCAGGTTATTAATTGGGTTGGCGGTCATGCAGCTTCTGCTCTGGGCAGGGACACCAACGATGAGGCCCACAGAGCCATCAATGTTCTCTCTCAACACCTTATGCCTCGTTACCCCGGTCATAGAGGTAGCAAGGGGAACCCCGCGAAGAATTTGGAAGGACCGGGAATAAAACAGTAAACAAACCATTGTTTTTTTTGTACAATACTAAAATACAAAAACCAGTCGGAGTGCAATATGCGTTGGCTAATCTTTGCGCTTTACGTGGCGGTTACGACCGGTGCGGTAGTGCTTGCCATTCCTATTTTTTTGATAGCCGTTTTATTCGGGTCAGCAGGTGGAGGTTTTTACCTTGCTGGGGCTTTTCTGCTGGTAATTGCTTATGTCGCCGCTATCGTCTATGGGCGCCGGACTTTCCAGGGGATATTCCTTCGGGGGATCAATCAAAAATTGGCGGACTTAAAAAGTTCGATCAATTTTATTCCCGTCCTTTCTGTGATGACTTCGGACAAGCTCGCGTTCCTGGGGTTTGATTCTTTTTCCAATACAGCTGCTTTTATTAACTATCTGGAAAATGAAAAGAAAATTTTCATGTTCAGCGACATCCTCGGTTGCAACTGGAAAGATGACGATAGGACTGCGCTCCTCGAAATTACCCTGAAAGAAGGGACTGTGAAGATCGGAGTGCCCAGCGGCCAATTTCATGATTTTAAAACAAGAATGTTCGCAATGACTGGAATGGCCGACTGATTGCTAATGGAGCATCCGAAATGATTTTGCTTGCGTCTTTGGCCTCTGGAGTCATCACACTGGGCTGCTCATGGTTTTTGATTCGTAAAAATCGTCGTTTAAGGACTCTTCGCGAGCGCAGCTTTTTGTTGCTCGATGCGCACTTGTCAAGACTGCATCCGCGGACGAATAAAGAAAAGTGCGCAGGCCACGTCCATAATACAGAGCTTGCGCGCAAGACCAACGTGCTCATCCAGATCAAATAAGGACGGAAGGAAGCAATGGGATTGAAACCGTATCTGCCGCAGTTCAAAGCTGTTGTTCTGGGGCACCTGAAAGGTATCGCGGATGATGACTGGAACTATTACCGGCATCGGGCAGCCTTGTTCGAGGGGGATATCCGTGCCGTGGATCAGGGCTACGTCATCGATATCAACGAAACGCGTGAATCAGTTCTAGATGGAGCGATCTTCCTGGACAGTGGCCCGAGCGTTGAAGAAATCCTCAAATCGAGCGGAAAGTTTGAGGCCAGCGCGATCAGGATCGGAGAAATCGAGGGCCATCCGGTGTACTACATTGATGGACACGGGATTTACCTTTGGGGCAAGCCGCAGAGTTCGCAGACCATCAGCTTCTGGGCTACTTTCCCGGCCTACCCACCAGGGTGGTGACGTGCGGCGAGTTGGTGAGCTGCGCTGTGCACAACGACGGATAAGGCGATCCTGATATGCCTGACGGAGTGGCACTATCTATTCGTGAGTGCATACCACTGCGCCCGCGGATTAATAAAGCAGAAGAGGCTGGGTGCGTTCATCCGGTTAACTTGGTGAAATGATGGCAAGGCAATCTTTTTCTGATATGGATAAAGCGCTTCTATCCCGGTGGGCGGCACGCTATATCTGGTGGAAAGCCCCGGAAGAGGCGACACATTACCCTGATCGCGTAATTGCTCAGGTGATGAAGATCGGCGACTTTGACGACGTGCTTGAGCTCGTTGCGTCCGCCGGCGAAGAGCGTCTGCGCGAGGTGGTGCGGCATGCTGAAGCAGGGCAGTTTGATGAGCGCTCCTGGGCGTACTGGCATTACAGGTTGGGCCTGGCTGAGCTTGAACAGGTTCCAGCCTTGCCGACCCGGAGGTATCAATGAAGACTTTTCATCCTCGAATGGACGTACTACCGATGGCCCAGCAGGCGCTATGGCAATCGTTCGCGCCGGCGGCGACGCTGGGCTACACGCTCTATGGAGGAACGGCTATCGCGCTTCAGCTTGGGCACAGAGATTCCGTCGACTTCGATTTCTTCACTGACAAGCCCTTGAACCGCGAGCAACTGTACGAGGCATTTAGCTTTTTGCCGAAGGCGCTAGTGCGGCAGGACAGGCCGAACACGCTTGAGGTCGAGGTTGCTGTACCTGGCGAACGGGATGCGGTGAAGGTTTCGTTCTTCGGTGGTATTGACGTCGGCAGGGTGGGCGAGCCGTTGGTCACGCAGGATGGGATGCTGCAAGTGGCTTCGCTCGAGGACCTGATGGCGATGAAGTTGAAGGTGCTGATGCAGCGGGTCGAGGCGAAGGATTACAGGGACATCGCCGCCCTGGTGAACGCCGGCGTCGACCTGCCGCACGGCCTGGCCAGCGCCCGGGCGATGTGGCCGACGCAGTTCCAGCCGAGCGAGTGCTTGAAAGCCCTGGTGTATTTCAAGGACGGGGATCTGGACACGTTGACCGTGAAGGAAAAGCAAACGCTTGTCGACGCCTCGAGCGCGGTGCGGGCATTGCCGCACGTCGAGCTGGCGGGCAAGGATCTGGCCGTACCGCAGCCGACGCCGGAAGTGCGGCCGGCGCCGCGGAGGCCGCGGCCGTGAAGTTGCCGGTCGACAATGACCTTCTGGGCGCAATCCATGAAGTGAACCTGATGTATCTGCTGCTGCTGCAAAAGATGGCCAGGCAGGGGCATGACGGGTTGGATCTCAGCAAAGACGCCCAGGCCTGGCTGAAGGGCCGGAGCCAGGCAGACCTGGCCCGCCTGGCGCGCAAGAGCATGCTGGTGTGCTGCATGTCGTTCAAGGCCGAGGCGGTCTTGGCCGCGCTGTCGAAGGACATGGCAGGGGATCTGGCGGCGCTGCGGTGGAAGCGCAGCCAGGATGCGGCGCCGGTGCTGGTGGCGGCGGCATAGGCTGGCCTGAGCTTAGTAGAGGGCGTGATACTTATGCCTTATCGAAAAATAACATACATGCTATAATTCATCCATGCGCTACACCGTCGCCTATTACAACGCATCTGTGCAGGCAAACATCGAGGAATGGCCGGCCGGCATCAATGCCAGCTATATCCGCATCGTGGAGCAGATGGCTGTTTCCGGGCCGAACCTGGGATTGCCTTACACGCGCCCTTTTGGGGATGGCCTGTTCGAGATTCGTGCTAAAGGCGAAGAAGGTATAGGACGTGCGTTCTTTTGCTCCTTAGTGGGCCGGCGCATCGTAATTCTGCATGGCTTCATCAAAAAGACCCAGCAGACCCCGCAAAAGGAACTGAAGCTCGCCCGCAAGCGTTTGAAAGAGGTGCTAAATGGGTAAAAAACTGGAAACCGAAGACCGTTATCAGCCTGTGGTGTTCGACCCGAAGGCCGTTGCGGCGAAAAAGCGCAAGGCCGATCCCGTATTCCGTGCGGCCTACGATGCGCTAGAAGATGAATTCGCAGCACTGGCTGCGCTGCTGGCAGCCCGCAAGGCCGCGGGGCTGACCCAGGCCGATGTAGCCGCTCGCATGGGCGTGACGCAACCTGTGCTTGCTCGTATCGAGTCAAGCCTGGGAAGCCGCAAGCATTCTCCTTCGCTCGAAACGTTGCGTCGCTACGCCGACGCTTGCGGAAAGAAGCTCGTCATTCAAATGGTCTAGGGGGGCAGGGGAGATCATCGTGCATGCTGCTCAGGCATCTCGTTGGATTCCTCTGGGGCTGGCCGTCCTCGCCCTACTTGTGGCGAGCGCAGCGGCATGGAACGTTGGGGTTCGCCAGCATAAGGCCGAGGAAGAGGGGCCGGCCGTGGCTTCGCGGCTTCTCTTGAAGCGCGGAATTTCGCCAGCCGGCGCCGTCATTGTCGAAGGTAGCCTCTTGTCTGGCTATGAATGTCGTGCCGTTGTTCGGGGCGCACTCGTTACAGCGAAGGCCCCGACCCCATGGAAAGCCTGCGTCTTGATGGCTCACAGGGCTCCGGCCCGCTGAATACAGTCTGGGTGCTGGCGTCGTGCATACTGCCCGCCAGTGGCCGCCGGCGCAGGACGCTTAATGCGCGGGAGTCAAGCGGCCGCGCTTCAGGCGACGGCTTCAAACGCAGCGCTGTCGCAATCCTGGCCACCACACAGGACCCGTAGGCCTGGCTTTCCCCAGACCTGGGCTGCACATTCAGGGCAGCGGTACTTGACGCGGTTGGACCGGTTCGGCAGATCGGGATTGCGAACGACCAGGTGAGGGGCAAGCGCGGCCAAATCTTCGGAGATCCTGGCTTGCCCAGGCAAAACAGCGGAAAGGGGTTCGGCGCCGATCGGCGCATCATCGTCGCCTGCAATCGTGATAGCGCTCATGGGAACGATTGCCGCGGAGACTTCCAGCATCGAATCGGGAGGCGGAAACCTGTCGGCCCATGAAATGCAGAAGTCCCGCGTCAGCAGTTCTTCCGTCGCGCGCATGAACGCGCCGCCTGCCGTGGCGTAGTCCATGATGTGCTCGCCGGTGCGTGCACCGCCTGGCCTTCCCGTGCTGCTGGGCATGAGGCCGATGGCTTCCATTTTGTCGGCCCATTCCTTGTTGTGGTAGCGCCGGCGGCCGGGCTTGCCAAAATGCTCCTGCCACAGATGGCACATTTCATGCACCATGGTCTGCAGGATCTCAAGCATCGGCACCACGCCGAAATAGGATGGGTTGATGGCGATCTCGTCAGTCATGCTCATGTCGAGCCGGTGGACGAAGCGGCGCGACGAGAAGTAGCCGTAGGTGCGTTTTTCCCGCTGCATGGTGATGAGGCACGCCGGCAGCTTGCCACCAAATAGGCGGTGGTTGTAGTGGTCGAAAGCGCCCTGCAGCTCGTCGTAGGCCTGGCGCGTGGGGTCTAGCAAGTTGCGGGGTTTCATCGGTGGGGGGCAGTATCTTGGGACTCGGCAAGCTCATCGAGGGCAGGACCGACGATCAAGCTGACGCGCACTACGTCGAGCAGAGACTTCTTGGCCAGGCGCAATCCTTCAGCGGCTTTCGGCGGGGTGTAGTGCCACCGGGGAATGACCCTGGTGGGCGCTGTCCACCAGTCGAAGCCTGTCAAGACCACAAGCCAAGGCTGTTCGCGGCGATACCGGTGGACGTTCCCGACAACAAGCGGCCCGATCGTTGCAACGTGTCCCAGCGTGCCTTTCGTCCAGGTGACAAGCGACGTGCCTGATGCGGCGGCCCGCAAATTGGCCAACGCCTTGTTGTTCCAGCGGCCGAGGGCAACTATGGTCTCTCCCGGGCGCGCAGGCGGCTGGGTCTGGCCGAGAGGTTCCGCGGTGACGGGGAGGCTGATCATAGCTTGGGCCCCTACAGGGGGATGACAGGCGCGACCTGGCGCACTAGGACATCCCAATCGGGAAAGGTCTCGTCGAGGGTGTCGGCGTCGAGAAAGCGGCCGTCGCCGGCGTAGCGCACGAGCTGGCCGAGGTCGAGAGGGATCGACTTGGCATCCGGGCCGGTGTTGTGCAGGGCGCAGCAGTACATGGCGCCGACTTCGAGCAGCTGGCCTTCGGTGTCTTTGAGCTGGGCAATGGCCAGGCGCTCGAGGGCGCGATATGCGCCGTATTGGTCCACGAGGTTGGCCTGCCATGCGCCCTGGGCGCGGCCGGCGCAATAGGCCGAGCCTTGGGTCAAGCACCAGGTGGCGTGTGCCGGGGAAAGGATGCTGCGGGCGGTGGTTTCGTCCATCGGTTCGCGCCAGTAGTCGAGAGTGGCCATGGGAAAGGGTTTCCTGGGAGCAGGTTGGAACGGGCCAAGTTTGGATTGCACAATCCAAATTATACAGTGATACTGTATGAATATCTAGTATTTTGAAGGTTTTATCGAGGGCAAGGGGCCGCCCGGAAGCCGCATGCGGTGCGCAGCCGTAGGCGGGCGCCGAACGGGTGAGGACGGCAGCGAAGCGGCCCTTGCGTGAGAGGAGGGGTTATTAAGCTTGCGTCAGGAAGGAAGTCGGCAGGGTGTTGCCGGCTACCTTCTTGACGTCAGAGGGCGACTCGCTCCCTTCCCTTGAGGGGAAGGGCGGGGGGATGGGGAGCAACTTGCACCGGTGCAAGTTGTCGCGGTTGTTGTTCGGTTCGCCGTGGGATAGCGGGTTCGTCAGGCGGGAGGCCAGTTGTGGCCAATGCCAGCTTCAATAGCCGGTTTTCTTCGGCCAAGGCATTCGCCTGTCGTGACAATTTGGCTGCCGCTGTTTGCAGTTGCGCTATCTGAGCTTCATACTTTTCGTCAGATCGTGAAAGAGCACATCGTCGGGCGATGGAGTACATGATCGCCCGTTCAGCAGCCGAGTCAGGTACATGCGCAAATGATCCCCAGGTATCCGGGTAGCGGCTTGCTTCCGCATAGCCTGGCCACACATTGCCCGGCGGCATCCTAATTGCTTCGATGCGCTGGCCTCTAGCCCATAGCAACCCCCACTTAGGCGGAATGTCGTGAAGGCCTAGCAATTCCGCAGGACACAGGTAGAGCCTGTACACGCCAAGGCCACCGTGCACGGAGATGCGTTCAGGCTTTTTGAAATCAGCGAGAAAGTCGGAGCGGCTTGTTTTGGCTTCGATGAGCAGAGAGCACTGACCGCGAAAAGCCAGGACGTCCGGCTGTTCGCGGCTTCCAGTCGCCCGGAACTCAGTGGCGACCACAGGAAAGCCTTGCCGCTTGACCCAACGGGCGCCAAGGTCTACCAAGTTCGCGTGCGTGTAACCGGTCATGTGGTCTGAGGCGAATCCTTCAAGAGCGTGATGTCGTATGCGCTCAACAAGGATTTCATGAGGTTTTCTGCGGTGTCACTACTCTGGCAGCGGTAAAGCAGAACAGAGCTCGGGATGGCAAGCGCTTGGGGTACGCTGCGCTGGATCGCCTGTCCGATGGGGGCCCCATCCCACACAGTGAGTGTGACCAAGCCTGCGCGGCCAGTGATATCAATGGTCCGATTGATCGCGCTGGCTGCCGCTGGCGGCAATGTGGGTTTCCGCTGCTGGTCGAACATGAGCAATGTGATCAGGAATGGGAGCTCGCGGCCGCCGCTCGCACGTAGAAGAAATGCAGGGATGCTCTTTATCTGGTTCAGCCCGGGCTGGCCTGGCAAAGGGGAGGTCATGTGGTCGCCTCGACGTTAGCGACCTCGGCAGGCTTGTAGAGAGGATCGGCGCCGACGTAGCACTCGTCGGGAGCTTCAGGCCACTCCCTGCGGCATGCATCGAAGTCACCCTCGTTCCAGCAGCGGAGATAGTCCATTCCGCTCCCGTCTTCATGCTCAACCTGGAGTGCGAAAGCTATGGCGGCGACCGCTGCGTAGCAGTCTGGAAGTGCGTCTGTAGCGCGAATGTCAGTGAGGTGCGAATGGGCGGTGGTCATGGCATTCCTTTTTTCGTGTGCGAGGCAAATCCAACACCAAGTGAATGCATGGTTTGAGTTTGCCACTATATTTTGTATCATATACACGATACGGAATTAGACCAAGCCCAATCATGCTACCGATGCCCGCTAATGTGCCCGACCTGCCACCCTGCGTTTACCAAGCCGCCCAGGAATACTCGCTGCCACCGCGCGGGCTGATTGCGCTCTGGCTCACTGAAGGCGGTCGAATAGGCACAGAGAGCAAAAACAAGAACGGGACAATCGATTACGGCCCCATGCAGATCAATACGGTCTGGTTGAAGCGGTTGGCGAAGGATTTTGGCGTCACAGCACAGATGCTGACCCAGGATTTTTGCTTTTCCGTAAGGGCCGGCGCATACATCCTGCGCTACGAAATCAATCAGGCGGGAGGCAGTTTCTGGGACGGAGTTGGCCATTACCACTCTCGTACGCCCAAGTTCAAGTACCCGTACATCCAGCGCGTGTACAAAAACTCGCAGAAGTTTTGATCATGGCGAACCCTGCACCGCGTGGCGGATTTCGGGACATGGGCACTGTATATCTGGGCCTGAGCATCGGCCTGGCCATCATCGTTGTAGTGCTCTGGTACGTGCGGCATGCCGAGATCAGCTACTACGGATTGAAATGGGCATGGATCCAGCTTGGATGGCTGGATTGGCCTTTCATGCCAAGCATCGTGCGGCAATTGCGAGCTGAAGCTGCTCAACTGGCCGCGCAACCGCACACGGTCAGCTTTGGCCAACTAGTGAAAGTGCTGAACCAGGCAGGCTTCGTGTTCATCTCCATGCCTGTCCTGATGACGATCCGAGCGATGCTCTCCGCCCATCGGCATCGTGCAATGAAAACGAAGCGCGTCATCACTGTTGAGACCTTGCCTTGGTTGATGGCGAAGCATCAGCCGTCAGGCATCCCGGTCCTGTACTACGGGGACTTGTTGAATTCCGACCCTCCTGAACAACGCTGGTCTCAGCACCCTGAAGAATTCGTCGCCGAGCACGGATTGCTGCTCAATCATGAGCTTGACCGTGCTAAGTGCCGCAGGATTTTCATCGAGCAACTTGGGCGGCGAATTTCCTCCGTGGAAGAGTTGCAAGGTCCAGCGCGAGCGCTGTTTGCAGTATTTGCTCAGCAAGTATGTTCGAGGGCACACGATCGATCTAAGGCGCTTGACTTGATCGATGCACTGAACCTGTCTTGTCACGACCACACTTTTAAAGGCAAGCCAGGTTATCCCGATCTGGGACTGGCCGAAAAAACGTTCAAGAAGTATGCCGAGCATCCCGAAATGCTGGCTCTACTGGCTCAGCACCCTTACGAGCGAACCTTTATGTCTGCCTTGCACAAGCGGTGCTGCTACTCGGGAAATCTGGATGTCGTCACCAGCGCATCGCTCGCCTCGGTTGGTGCCGGGGATTTCGCCAGCGTGAATTTCCGATGGCTGAAGGGAATGGACCGAACCCTTTGGTACACGCTGAACTGTACGGGCCGGCAGGGCCCTTTCGTTGAAAACGCCGGCGTCTACACCCAGACACTCTGGGAGCAGTTTGTCGCAGACGTCGGCTACTTGCTGTCCGAGCCCTATGTCGACGATGCCATCGACGGCCTGCACGGACACTTGGTCAAGATCAAACTCATTTCTAAGGAACAGCCAAATGAAAAGGGCGCATGACGTCGTTGAACTCGTCGACCAGAACCTGGTGATGCGTTTTGGACTGACAGGTGTGATGCAGTCGATGTGTGTGTTGAAAATCGGGAACTACTGCCGGCTCTATAGGGAAGGCTTGGAGCTGCGAGCGAGATTTACCGATCGTGACGATGTAATCATCGAGAAGTTTCCAAACGAGACCTTGGCCGAAAACGCGCTGGGCGTTGCTTCCGAGGCCCTGCGAGGACAGGTAGCGGAGAAGCCTGCGCGGAAGTCTCGCTGGAAGAGGTTTCTGCCATGGATTGTCGCTCCAATTTTGGTGCTGGCCCTTCTCGAAGCGCTGTACTTCTACACCCTGAGCGACAATAACGAGAGCTCAGCGCAGTCGATACCATTGATGCCCTATGCAGAACAGCAGGCAAGCGGCCTAGACCCCTTACTGCCGGTATTGGGGCCAGTTGAACAAACTGCCAACCATATGCAGCGAGAGCCTGTCTTGGTGCCGGCTAAGTTCGCACAGCTGCTGGGTGAGGCTGCCACGAAAGGATACGCGGTTCCTTTTGCTGTCCATGACGGCCAAGGCGCAGCAGAGACCCTTTATGTGTTCTCCGATCCGAACTGCATTTATTGCAGGCGCTTTGACGCTCAGCTGGAAGTACTGGGCAAGAAATACACAGTGCACCTGTTCCCTGTATCGGTGGTAGGCGAGGAAGCATCGTTGCGCATCGGTGAGCAAGTGCTGTGCTTGCCTCCTGAAGAGCGCACTGCGTGGTGGCAGAAAGCGCTGCAAGGCGTCGAAATGCCGTCCTTGCCAACCGCTTCCTCGTGCAAGGAGGCTGTTGAGGATAACAATCAGGCTTTCCGAGCGATGCAATTCCGGGGGACGCCTACCATTCTAAATGGCTTGGGAGAGGAAGTGCCGGAACGGGTGCCGCACACGGCAGAAGCTCTCGATGCGTGGATGATGTCCGCGCGCAAGCGATGAGCAGGGGCCCGAGGTTCACGCAGGACTTCCTGATGCAACTGCGCCAGAAAGTTGATCTGGTTGATCTGGTAGGCGAGAAGGTTCAACTTCGACGCACCGGGGGCAAATACGTAGGTAAATGCCCTTTCCACGAAGACGGTAGGCCTTCGTTCCAGGTCGACCCAGCGGAGGGCTTTTACCGTTGTTGGGGGTGCGGCAAAACGGGTGACGCGGTTCAGTGGGTACGCGAGCATGGGGAGGCATCATTCCTTGATGCTGTAGAGCAATTGGCGAGGCGCGCCGGTCTACCGCTGCCAAAGGCTGAAGACACCGGAGTCGAACGGTCGCGTCAGCATTTGGCGCCGCTCTACCAGGCTCTGTCGGAAGCCCAACGCATCTATTGGGGCGGCCTGGCAAAGCATCCGAAAGCTGAGTCGTTCCTTCAGGACGAGCGTGGCTTGACCCAGGACAGCATCCAGAGCTTCGAGCTCGGTGTCGTTGGCCGCGGCGTAGTGAAGTTGCTCCGTAGGCCGGATCAAGTGTTGATCGAAGCGGGCCTGGCAATTCAGGATGAGCATGGTCGCGTGTACGACCGCTTCCGCGATCGCGTGATGTTTCCGATTAGGAACGAGCGCGGGCACCTGATCAGCTTCGCGGGTCGAGCATTGACGATTGCCGACCATATTCCGAAATATCTGAATGGCCCGGAAACGGAACTCTTTCGGAAGCATCACGAGCTGTATGGTTTGCACCTAGCAAAAAATTCGATCCGAAAGACTCAGAAGGCTGTGGTGGTGGAAGGCTATTTCGATGTGATTCAAGGCCACCAAGCAGGCGACACGCGTTTGGTGGCATCCATGGGAACAGCGGTCAGCCCTGCCCAGGTCCAGCGCCTCTTGAGACTTGCCGATGAGCTTGTCTTCGTTTTCGATGGTGACGTGCCTGGTCGAAAAGCCTCGTTGTCAGCCGCCAAAGTTTTTCTCGGGGAGATGGAGGATGGTAAATCCGCAAGCTTCGTCTTCTTGCCTGATGAACACGATCCTGATTCCTATCTCCGTCGCTATGGGATAACCGGTTGGCAGGACCTGCTCAAGACTGCACAGCCGCTGAGTCAAGTTCTGGCCAGGTATGTCAGCCACGGGTTGGATATGGCAATCCCCGAAAGCCAGGTCAAGGCAAGTGGGAAGGCAAAGGAGTGCATCAGGCTGATCACTGGCGCGCCCATGTATGCGAGAGCCTTGTGCTCGCATCTGGAGCAAGTAATTCAGATCTCGCTGGCGGAGGAGCGTGCGTAATGAAAATGATCGTGACTGAATTCCTTGGCGCGGAAGTGCAGATCCAGCATGTTGAGCACGCAATCAACTATTGGCGAGCCCGGGCCGGCGTTGGAGACGGGGTATCGATCGCGCGAGAGGTCTCGGTCCTTGCGGATTGCTACGGCCTGATGATTTATACGGATGTGCAAACCCTTCCAGTGGAGGCCTTGGCGCCGGCACAGCGTCATGCGTTGGAACAGGCCCTACGTGTTATCGCAAAGGTTTGATTGATCATGGTGGACGTGACCGATCAAGAACTCGATGTACAAAAGCTGCGGCGAGATACCCGCACGCTGGGTCAAAGGTTCTTTGCCGCGCTTTATCGACCGCAGAACTTCCGCAACGCTATGTTCGTGCTGCTGGTCGCAGAACTGTATTGGCCTGCCTTCTGGCCGGTCTGGATCTTCCTGGTATGGGCTCTGCGGATGAGCTTCGATGATCAGAAGTTCCGTATGCCGCTGAGAATTCCGAAAGACATTGGAGGGCTTGACCATACTGATTTCGTAGACGAGCGCATCATCGAGAAGGCTTTCTGGGGCATGATGAGCAAATCCAGGATCATGCGCAAGATCCTACCCGCAGCAGGTATTGTCTATCTTGGATACCTGCGCACACCAGACGAAACTGAAGCAGGCCGCGAGCTCTGGTTGACGAATTCCGACGCGCGAACGCATATGTTCGTTGCGGGCACTACTGGGTCAGGGAAAACAGAATCGTTGCTAGGTCTAGTTGACAACGCGATGACTTGGTGCTCGGCGGTGCTTTATGGGGATGGCAAGGCCAGCCTGGCGCTTCCCTTTTCGATATGGGGCCTTGCTCGCCGGCACGGCCAGGAAGATAACTTCCAGCTGCTGAATTTTCTCACCGGTGGTATCGACCCTTTCGAAGTAGAGCGCTTGCAGAAAGAGTTGATCGTGAAAAACATCGTGATGCTGTGGCAAAGCAACAGCTTCAATCCATTTGGGTCGAGCCCATTCGACTTTTTGTTGCAGCTGCTGGTCTCGATGCTGGTCAAGGCCGAAGGGAGTGGAGCGGAATGGCGTGACAAAGCCATTAACATGATTGACGCGCTGCTGCGCATCCTAGCGTTCAAGCGTGCGAACGGCGAGCTGGAAATTTCGGTCCAGGTCATTCGTGACTCCCTCGCCTTGCAGAATCTGGTGAAGTTTTACTTGGAAGGGCAGCAGGGGCTGCTGCCGGAGTTGGCTTATTTGCCGATCAAGGCCTACTTCGAGACGGGTCTACCTGGTTTCGTGCCCAGCTTGGCCCATGACCCCACGCAATGGGATAAAGAGGTCTACAACCAACACGGCTATCTGACAGGGCAGTTCACGCGTGTCTTGTCGCTGTTGACGGACCAGTATGGCTACATCTTTCAGGACAAGTATCCTGAGATCGATGTCAACGACACGTTGATGAACAACAGGATCTTGGTTGTACTCATCCCCTCATTGTCCAAGTCGCCCGAAGAGGCTTCGGCGGTGGGCAAGCTGTACGTGTCGGCCATTCGATTGTCCATGGGTATGAACTTGGGCTATCAGCTTGAAGGAAAGAAAGCCGAGGTATTGGAAAAGCGAGGCTCGGTTGGAAGGTATCCCAAGCTGTTGATCAATGACGAACTAGGCTACTGGTTTGCAATCGGCATCGCTGTGATGTTCGCACAGGCCCGCGAGCTGAATTGCATGATGGTTGCTGCGGTACAGGATACTCAAGGCTTGAAGAGAGGCGAAGCTAAGGACGAGTCAGGGTCGCTTATCGCAAATACCAAGGTGAAATGGTGTCTGGCCCTCGAAGACGCGGATGACACCTTCGAGCTGATCCGAAAGTCGGGCGGGCAGGGCTACTACAGCGTGCTGTCCGGCTACAACGAGGCGAGCAGCATGCTGCTGTCCTCTTACGAAGCCCAGGGAGCAGCCAACATCCAAGAGAAGGACCGAATTACCTTGAAGGAACTGAAAAAGCTTCAACAGGGTGAGGGCATGGTCATCTTTAAGGATAGCGTTGTGCCAGTCGCTTCCTACTACATCCCCAACGAACACAAGCAGTCTACCGTCCTCGCTCCGAGAATCAATCGACTGCTACAGATCGAGAGACCTAAATCCAACCGTTTGGCGGCCGCCGGAGCAAAGGTATCTGCTCGGAATCCTCGTCAGGCTTCGGGAAAGGTTTCTCAACTGCTGGCGACCGAGACCAGGCCGGACTACCCGGAGATCGAAGATCCGATTCTTGATGCTGTTGTAGATGCAGCCAGCAAGCTCAGCGGTAGCGACGAGCATTCGGCCACTGCTGTCGAGCGAGGGATCGTCTTGTATGAGGTCGCGCTGCAAGCCATGCGAGAAGCCCAGCGCAAGGATATGGGGCCTTTCTTCCACCGCGTGGTTGAGGTGGAAGAACCGGAAGAGATTGCGGTCGCCGACTACAACAAGCTGGATGACTACCCTGATGAGGATTGAGCGTGGGATGTGGTGAAATTCTGCTAGGCATAGACGATTGGAAATTCTCCAAAGAGAAGACGCGCATACCTATCTTCTGGCGTGAAGATCGAGTGATCAATCATCACGTGGGTGTTGCCGGAACGACGGGCGCCGGCAAGACACATTGGATACGCGAGTTCATCCAAGGGATGCCTGCGCATGTGGAAATCGACCTGTTTGATTACCACGGCGACATCGAGATCCCTGGCGCGCAGTCCGTGATTTTCAGCGAGGCCACGCGGTATGGCTATAACCCGTTGGTGTTGAACCCCGATCCCCACTATGGTGGCGTCCGACGCGGGATCGGCGACGTGCTTAATGCGATGACCCAGACCGGCAGGGTCCTGGGGGGGAACCAGGAAGGTGTCTTGCGAAACCTGCTGGCTGACACGTATGCTGCGCGCGGCATCGTCCAGAATGAGCCACGGTCATGGAATAGGAGGGAAGCGACGCAGGAAGAGATCAAGGCCTTGCAAGCTAACCAAGACTGGAACACGTTGCGCGCTACATATCCGACGCTGGACGATGTCATCCGCATGGCCAAGCGAAAGCTGCGCGCGCTGTATCTGATGGTCGAGGATTCAGGAAAGGGTGCTGCGGTCCTTTCCGCGTTCGATGCTTATTGCCGGGCAATGCGAACCATCAAGTCGTCTGCTACATCCTTGAGAAACAAGGCTGAGCCGACCGATGACGATCAGAAGCGGCTTGCCGCGGCTAAGGACAAGGCACTGCAGGCGCACGCGGCCTACTTGGATGCGCTCGAGTCAGGGCGAGAGCTCGACGAGACGATCAAATACGGGAACAAGGATGTGCTGCAGAGCACGATCACACGCCTGGAGAATTTGGTTGCGCTGGGCCTGTTCAACGCAAATCCGCCTCCATTCGGGAATGCTCGGATTAGGCGCTACGCCATCAACCCCTTGGCATCGTCGACATCCGAACTGGTGATGTTCGTGCATTTTCGGTTGCAGGCGATCATCAGGGAAATGATGCAGCAAGGAGAATCAGGTGGAAAGCTCCGCCGCTTGATCGTGCTCGATGAGAGCAAGATCTTCAACAGTGAAGATCCTCACAATCCAATCAACAAGATCGTGAACGAGATGCGCAAGTTCGGGCTGGCCATCTTGCTTGCAGGCCAGTCGCCCGCGCATTTCAGTGAAGACTTCATCAAGGGCGCTGGGACGCTGCTCTTGTTGAACTTGGCGACAGCGGATTGGGATGATGCTGCCCGCAAGCTCAAGATCGAGAAGGACAAGCTTCGTTATCTGCGGCCGCAGCAATCCGGCGCCATTCGCATGCTGGAGAAGGGCCAGGGCTCGAACTTCAGGCAGATCAGGTTCGAGTAGCGCTGGCCAGGTCAGCGACTTGAAGGCTTCGATGGCACGTTGGGCTTGTGGCCACGGTTGTTCCCGACACCGGGAGCGTCGGGCCTGGCCGCCGGCGCCGGTGGTTCTAGGCTGATGTGCAGGGGGTCAATGCGACAGAACGCTTCAGTAATGCGGCCCCAGTGTCGGTAGGGAACCGTGGCCACGTTGTACATCCGATCGCTAAAGGCAAGCTGTGCCGGGTGAGCAATCATCTTGACGTGCTGCCATGCTGCTTGTGCTTGCAGGTCTTCGATGAGAGCCGGATGGCGGGCCAGAATGTGCTGCGGCCGCTTGAAATCCAGATCCTGGGTCGCGACCCCCCGTGCATGCAACCCCTTCTTCATGACGACAACGACATCATCCATCATGGATCTGCTCAGCTTGTGAAAGCTGAGGAAATCAAAATTCTCGAGGTCCTGGGTCGTCATCTGTCGCAAGTTAGGACGTTCATCGAGGGCGACCGAGAAATCGACCGCGGTGAACTTCAGACCGTTTTGCTGGGCGTACTCCCGCGCAGCTACTATGCCTTCCAAGCGGGCTTGGTAGCCATAGTATGCCGAAATGGAATTCGGAATATCCTCGGCAAGAGGCAGACCGCATTCATGCAACGGGATCGAAGCGGGCAGGGTGTTCTTGAAAAAGTAGATGGTCGAGAGCTCTACGCTACTGGATTGCCCGGACGCCTGAGCGGTCATGAGTTGCTATGTTTCCGTGTTGTCTTTCTCGGGCCCACGGGATTTGTTGCGCGAACGGACCCGTGTAGCGATTTCAGTCATGAGTTTGATGCTTTGCTTTGGGGAGAGGTCGAGACGCTTGATCGCTTCGATCCACCGAAGTAGCGGACGACCCGGGTTGCCATCGTTCTGCAGAAGACGGTAGGTCGATGGCACTGAGCGACCCACTAGCGTAGCAAACGCCTCGCGGTCTTGGGTAGTGTTTTTGAAACCCAAAAAAGAGTAGAACTCTTTGATCTCGGGCGACTTCTGCAGCGGTACAGCCTCTGGATGATCCCTATAGACGGTCAGCAACATGGCCACGACTGGATCGGTCAGCGGAGCGTCGGCCTTGGCCGGATCGGTCAGCTTGTCCCACTTCGTCCAGGGCAGGCCGAACAGATCGGCAGCAACTGTTTTCTTGAGACCGTGCTCCAGTCTCCAGCGCTCTAGATCTCGGCCACAGTACGGGCGTTGAGGGGTGTCGTGCATGTTATCGCTCATCCGTAAATGATAGCAAATACAAACTAGACCCGGGTGTCTTTGCGCATTGTGGGAAAGACTTTGGTTCGCTTTCTTTTGAATCATACATATAATACAAAATAACTCCGGGGACAGACCCACCTCCATGAGGCAGCGGCATGACCTGGGATAGCTCAATGAAGAGGGTTACATGGCAACGGAAGATCTGAAGGGCAATGGCTTCGTGAGCGGGGAGGCCCTGCCCGCACAAGCGCCAGACGCTCCGCTCGACGACCAGGAAATCGCGGATTTCCTGGCAAGAGCGGCAATGGTTCGTGACTGTCAGGCTTCGGCCTTTGTGGGACGCAAGGTGTGCCGGCTCACGTTCGGAGTCAAACCGTTCATCGCGTTTGCCGATGAGCTGTCCGTTCCTGACGGCACAGCTGTCTGGGATGTCCCCAAGGAAATCGCTGAACTTGCGCAGCGCCAAGTGGTGTTCATGCAGGGGCTGGGGCAGGAGCAGCCGCCCGCGGCGGCCTCCCCAGGGCAATCTCAAGGGCAATCCCAAGGCAGCGCAGAGCTGTTTGCAGCACTTCTCAAGCGCTGCAGCCACGAGATTCAGAATGACGGCAGCGTGATCTATCAGCTCGACAAGACGAACGTCTTCGTCGACCACGGCCGCCAGCTGCTGATGGAGCCAGCGGCTGATCGCAACGACGAGGCCATCCTCGTGGCACTGTTACTGGCCAAGGAGAAGTTCAAGTCGTTCGAGATCACGGGCGATGCGAATTTCCAGCGAAAGGCGCTCGAAATCATGGTGCGGCATAACCTCGATGTGCCGATCAAGAACGCTGCTCAACAGGCCTTGAAGGACGAACTGGTTAAGGCGCACGAGGCGACCAAGAAAGATCAGGCCCCTGCAGCTGCAAGGGCGGCACAGCCGTCTTCAGCTGCTGGGGAAAAAGGGGTTCAACCTGGCAACGGGGTCTCGGGTGGAAGCGATCTTGCAGGCAAAGAAGAACTCGTCAAAGCCAAGCCGCCGAAAGCTCCGCTATCGGAGGCCACACGATGCGTCGATGCTCATGCATGGTGGCAGTCCCAGGTCGCAATCATCAGCTCCTCAGCTCGATCTGAAAAAGAAAAAGAAGATCAGTTGGAAAAGCTGGGCAAAGCCCCGGAAGAAGGTAAGGCGTGGTGGTTCGATTCTGCGGGTCATCCGAGGCCGGAACCCAAGGATCCTGAGGTTGCTCGTCGGCTGCGCGAATCTGCCGGCATGGTGTCAACCGCATCGCGTGGAGCTACGCAGGAACAGGCTCCTGTAGCGGCCGCCGCACCTGTGGCACGGAAAAACAGGCGGTCGGCGAAGGCTGGGCGGTGATCTTGGTTTGCCTGCTACTGCGCACCGCAGGCAAGTTCTTTTTGTGTGCGCAAGACAAGGAGTAGATGATGGCAAAGGAACAGGACAACAAGGACGAACCGAAGTTGATCTTGCGCGGCGTGCAACGCCGGGAAGGCAGCGACCAGTTCGACACCACGGTGTTGCTCTTCGAAGGCAAGGGTGACTTTCTTCAAGGGTACGTCGTTGCGAATGGGCAGAAGCGGGATGTGATTGCGCATTTGAACGAGCGCAAACCCGATCCCGAAACCGGTGAAGTTCGGCCGGGCTTTCTCAAGCTGTCCGAACGCGGTGGCAAGGGCGAGGACGCAACGTGGCGTGAAGTCGGCTACGGCAACGCCATGAATCATCGCCGGGACGACAAGCAGGTGTTTTTCGACACAGTGCTCTTCAATGTCGAAGGAGAAACGCTGAATGCTCGCGTGACGAAACACGTGACCCCGGAAATGCACCAGAAGCTGGGCTTCACGTCGCCGCGGGTGGATCGTCCGAAAAGCGAGAAGTCGGCGAAGGCCGACCAAGCCGAAGAACCTGCCCCGGAACAACGGCCGGCAGCGCGACGGTCGGCTCGGCCCGCAGCGCGTAAAGCTGCCTGAACCAGGGGCGGCCATGAAAAAGCAGATGCTGGTACTGGCTTCCGGCCTGCTGCTGGCGGCGGCGAGTGGCTCGGCCACCGCCGCCGCTTGTCGTGCAGGGTCCGCTGCTGCGCAGGGTGCACAACAAGGGTACGAGCGTGACCTGGGGGTTGCCGCCGAAGAGGCGAAAAAGAACATGGACTGGACCGATATGCTGCAACAGTGCGTAGGCGGTATATCCGGGATTGGCGCTACGAATGCGTTTCCGTCGCTGGGTGATCTGATCAACCAACAGATCAACAAGGTGTGTTACGCCGCCCGGGGCAAGATCTACTCGGTAGTCGGGGGTGTCACTGGCAAGGTCAATGACGTGACGGGAGGCATGGTGTCGGTCACTCCGGGCTATACCGGTGGTGCTGCACCATCGTCAGCCGACATCTGGAAGAACATCTGGCGCTAGAACCATGATCTTTTTCTGGCCTATCGCTTTCGGCTTACTGCTATTCCTTTCCTCCTTGTCGATTCATACCAGCTATGACGTGAGGGCAATGCAGAACACCGCCCAGGTTGAGGTTCTGGGCGGTCAATTCCTTGCGTACCGGGCTGCCGTTGTGGCCTACGCCCGCGAAAACCCAGGAGTGACGGGCATTGTTCCCGACAGTGTCCTGGCATTGCCAAATTGGTTGGTAAAGCCGACAGAGTTCATGGCACATGTCGAGGCAGGGGAATCCTTTGCCTACTTTGTTCCCAGGGGGCCACGACCCAGCCTTATCGACATGGGCTTACACCCTGGCGGTGGAGTTGTCAGCTCTGTGGGAGTCGCAGCTGGCGGCAAGTTGATATCAGGCACGTTGATGATCGAGGGCAGGGTGTTGCCCGCGGTGATCCCAAACGGCGCCATCGTCTATGTGAATTGATTGCGTGGAACAGTTCAATTTCAGAGGTGACATCTCGGGGCATGAGTTCCGAATGATGCTCAAGTATTGCTCCGATCAAGGAGCATCGGACGTTCTGATTCAGGGCGGGGATTTCGTCTGGGCCCAGATCCACGGGCGGCAGCGCAAGGTGACTTCCCATACGATCAAGCAAGGGCACATTCCACAGATCATTGCGGAACTGTGGAACTCCGAAGTCGAGGCGAATGTACGGGCCGGCCGTGGTGCTGATCGAGCACTGGAGATCACCGGCGAGGCTTATGGCATAGAGCGCGGTAAAGTGCTTCGGTTCCGCACGAACTTCGTTCAGGCACGGGTGGCTAAAGTCGACGAGGCTTACTCCATCACGATGCGGATCATTCCCACCGAGCTGCCAGACATTCTGTCCATGCGCATCGAGGAAGACTTGTTCGAGAGTCTGTATCCGGGCATGGGTCTGGTACTGGTGTGTGGACCAACAGGTTCGGGGAAGACCACGCTTCAAGCTGGCATCTATGGCTACGCTGGACGAACGATGCCAGATCGCAAGGTCATTACCTACGAGCAACCAATCGAGTTCGTGCTGGGAGGCAGCCATTGGGTTGGCCCGCAGCCAGCGCAGTCACAGATCGGCCGGGATATCGAAACCTTTGCAACAGGTCTGAAGAATGCAATGCGACGCGCGCCAAGCATCATTGGCATCGGAGAAGCCCGGGATCTGGAAACAATCGATGCAATGGTAGAAGCCGGGCTGACAGGGCATCTTTGCTACGCCACTTTGCATACAGAGTCCGTGTCTGAAACGATCAACCGTATCATCCAGGTCTATCCGCCGGCGCAGCAAAGCGCAATCGCTGGAAGACTCATGGGCGCATTGCGCGTAATCGTAGTTCAGCGCCTGGTCAAGACCACGGATGGGAAAAGACAGGCGATCAGGGAATTCGTAGTCTTCGATCGGGATCTGCGAAATCATCTTCAGGCAGAATCCTTTGACCGCTGGGCACCGATGCTGCGACAGCAACTCGAAGCAGCCAAAGCTACATTGGACGACAAGGCCTGGTGCTTGTATCAGGCCGATCGAATCACAAAAGAAGAGTTCATCGAGCTCGCAAGCCCCAAGGCTTACAGGGCAAGGCTGGAGGCAGCATGAAAATCTCAATTTGGCGGGACGCGTCCCGTGTTCCGCAGGCCTTCGGCATACCTTGTGTGGCCTACATGCCGGTGTTCATCTGGGCTTTCCACATGAAGGCGTGGACTGCCTATCTGGCCATTGGTGTAATCCTGAGCTACGCATTGCTGGCCAAGTTCGGACTCACGGTCATGGTGCTATGGGGCAAGTTGCTGCATCTGCTGCGAGGGCCAAGGGTGTTGGCAAGGCCGTGGTGGTGGCGCAACAGATTCGATGATCGATAACAGACAGCCGGGGCAACAAATTCCGAGTATTTTCGGAGGACTAGGAAAGCCAGAGGACTGACAATCCCGGCTCCATCAAGGGGCCGGAAATTGACGCGCATATCTTCAGCCGAGGCCTTTGGTCGAGAGCTGCGCGCGCTGCGCCGTAAGAAGAAAATGTCGCAAGAGGCATTGGCTCTCGAAGCAGGTCTGGACCGCACATACATATCGCTCCTTGAGCTTGGCCGACATGCGCCTTCGCTAGATACGGTGCTCTCGCTATGCCTTGCGCTAGAAATTTCCTTTGCCGAACTGGCGAAATGCCTCGAAGAACGGTTAGGGAAAAAATATGCACAAAGCGCGCGACGCTCGGCCACGTAAGGACGTTGATCCCGCTCAAGAAGGACTGCCGCCGCGTAATTCGCGGCCGACGTTAGCAAAGGCACTGGATGCCTATCGCGTTCGCGTCAGCATCCTAAAAAAAGGCTTCGCACAGGAAGCCTTTCGAATCCAGCAGCTTCAGCGCTCGGTCCTCGGTGGACTGGTACTTGATGAGATAACCAGCGTCGATGTCGCCAGTTACCGCGATGATCGCCTGGCGCAACTCAATCTCAAAACCAACGCTCCTATCTCGCCGGCAACGGTGCGCCTAGAGCTATCACTCCTGTCCAACCTCTTCGAGGTGGCGCGAATCGAGTGGGGCTACTGCAGCGGTACGAATCCGTGCCGTGATGTGCGCAAGCCGAAAGCGCCACCTGGTCGCGTACGTCGCCTCACGCCGCGCGAAGACCGACAGATCTTAAGATATGCCTATTCGAGTACCAATCAAGAGTTCTACTCGATCATCGTATTGGCGCTGGAAACATGCATGCGACAAGGAGAAATTCTCCAACTCGAATGGGAACATGTAAACCTGCGCACGCGCATTGTGCACTTGCCGGAGACCAAGAACGGTAGTCCACGGGATGTCCCCCTGACGACAGACGCGGTGGAAGCGTTTCTTCGATTGGGCGTGAAGAAGTCAGGCCGGGTGTTTAGCTATACGGCAGCTGGTCTCAAATCGACGTGGCGCTACATGTTGAAGCGGCTTGGTGTTGAAGATCTACATTTTCATGACCTGCGACACGAAGGAATTTCCCGGTTATTCGAGCGCGGCACATTGGACATGCTCGAGATCGCCGCGATTTCTGGCCACAAGAGCTTGGCGATGCTGAAGCGCTACACCCACCTGCGCGCGTCTCGGTTGGTCCGTAAGCTTGATGGCCAGCGCAGTAGATCCAAGCAGGCGGTGCTGAACTTGCTCATGCCGTATCCTGCCGTTGTAGCTTCTCCTGGTGGAGACGGCATGGTCCACGTGACCTTCCCAGATTTCAGCCCGGAAGCAAAAGTGGCCGCTGCGACAAAACACGAAGCAATCCTACTGGCGCAGAACTGGTTGCTGAGGATGCTATGCACATTAATGCGAGACGGAATCAAGATCCCCGAGCCTGACCAATACTTGCAATCGGTTGGACCTGGCACGTTGACAATGGTTGATCCTCTCACAGCCCCCGTCGCGCTAGCCGAAGCAGCTCAGGAGCCCAGCTAATACTTTTTTTTACGAAGATAGCAGCTGTTAGGCCATGGGAAACGCTGCACGGCAAGCCCGTAAGCCGCATGAGTATTAGGTTCTCTGACGATAACCGCACCGATCCTTACCAGGCACAGCCGCGATACCACGGCGTTACGGTGGCTGCCAACTGGCGATGGCCACGAGTGGCGGGCCGCACACGGGACATGGCCGGAATGTTGTTCTCGCAACCACCAGCGCCATCCAGCACGCCCGGCCTCGCAGTTAAAATTCGGCCGCGTCAGGCGTGACCAAAGTACTTCGACAAGGCTAGCACTAGGTGCTGCCAGCGTACGACAGGGGTGGCCTTGCCGCCCGCGTGGTGACGCGAGGCGCATGCCGATGCCGCCCCACATCGACATGGCCAGCATCAGGCACTGCCCGCGCTGGCCAACTGACCGCATCGCGACGAAATCGCACTGCAAGTGATATTGCGCTTTGACCACCGGTCCGGCCGCCGGCGCACGTCAACCGGGCCAACGGCGCCGCAGGCCGAGATCCTGCAACGGATATCAGCGGTGCCCGCGCACCAGGCCGCGCCGGCGCCGGCCTCGAGCTGGCGAACGTCGACCTGGCCAGCGGCGCCAGGTGCTGGCCGCAGCTGCCTTGCCAATCCGGTGTCTGGAGAAAACAATGGGCCACCGAAACGCGGATTGTTGTGGGCACTCCGCTGTCATGCGCGATTCAAGACCCGCCGTACAACGGGGACTATTCAATTGCGTCGTGCCCGGCCGGCTTCACAGTCACGGGCGGCGGTTCTGAACAAGTGATCTGGAACCCAGCCAATGCCTATTCCTCTAACAGTGCAGAGCAAAGTTTCCCGTATCAGAACGGCTGGCTAGTTGTGACGGGAGCGAAGAGCGCCAATTCCTGCCACCGCAGCTTCGCGGTGTGCGTGCGGTGAGCTAACTGTGCGCCATGGTGGCCACCGGCGAGCCGGGCGACGCCCATCGCGGTGAAACCGCCAGCGCCAGGCGCTGCTGGCCCGCGCCGCCGGCTGAGTTGCTGCAACGGATATCCGCGGTACTCACTAGCCAGGCCGCGCGCCGCAGATGTCGGTCGCCTCGACGGCGCCGGCGTCGAGCTGGCCGGCACAGCCTTGCCAATCCAGTCGCTGGAGGAAGCAGCCCGGCATTCAAGTAAACGGTGCGGTGGCCGGAAGTTCATGCTCAGTCCCGAACGAAATTGGAGAATGGGCGGGACAGCTGATGGCCTGCTTTGGAGGCACCTGGGTATCTCAGGGAGCCAAGCAGTTGCGCATGACTCTAAACCAAGACTTTGCAGGCCCGCGCTGGTCCATATGGCATATTGGATGGCACACAATGTGCCATCTCAATGGAATCAGCGGATACGACGGCTCTGCTTCTGTCTACCCAACATCTGGTCCTGGCAGTGACGGTAAATATGATTGGGCCATTACGAACCACGATAACCCCTTCGGAGACGTCGTGAAGGTGGTCTGCTTCACCTACGAATAGCCGCTTGCCAATCCGGT